>Ga0307373_10001416_pt1 | contig 45062 bp, 51 predicted proteins | sample OX2MG_FD_202534 | JGI IMG/M metagenome (GOLD analysis project Ga0307373, IMG submission 202534) | Soil microbial communities from Risofladan, Vaasa, Finland - OX-2 | ecosystem: Environmental > Terrestrial > Soil > Coastal area > Acid sulfate soil | place: Finland: Risofladan, Vaasa | collected...
GGGTCGCAGCCATCCGATGTAGTCGTCGAAGTCATCCTCGAAACGCGCGCCGGGCGATCGCTCCGTCCGGTACCGGCGGCCTGCGAACCCGACTCGTGTCGCCTCCACGTCCTGCGTCGCGGTGGTTCGCACTCCCCGCCGCGGTCCGCCGGTGTTGAACGGTGGATCGACGTACACGAGACCGGCGCATCCGTCCGGCAGCGCGCGGAGGACGTCGAGCGAGTCGCCGTGCACCACGGTGGCGCTGGAGTCCGACGCTTCGGGGCGGGATCGCATCGCAGGCACGTACAGTAGGGTGAGGCATGGACACACGCGCGCTCGCTTCCGCCACGGTCCTGGGCGCGGACGGCGGCTCCGTCCGCATCGCCGACTCGTGGCGCGACCACCCCGCCGTCGCCGTCTGGTTGCGCCATTTCGGCTGCGTCTTCTGCCGTGAGCACGTCGCCGAGATTCGCGCCGCACGCCCCGCGATCGAGGCGATGCACGGCGGGATCGTCTTCGTCGGCAACGGCACGCCGCGCGCCGCCGCATGGTTCCAGAAGCGTTTCGCCCCCGACTCGACGGTGCTCACCGACCCGGACCTCGTCACCTACCGTGCGATCGGCGCCCGCTCCGGGCTGATGTCGACTCTCGGCCCGAGGGCATGGGGAGCCGGACTGCGGGCGTTCAGCAGCGGCGCCCGGCAGACCACCACCAAAGGTCACCCGTTCCAGCAGGGTGGTGTCCTCGTCATCGCACCGGGCACCAAGGTGCTCTACCGGCATGTCAGCGGAACGGCCGGCGACCATGCGCCGCTCGATCGCGTCCTCGGCGCGCTGCGGTCGGCGGACGCGCCCGCCGCGGCCTGAACCGCCATGCAGTTCGGCCGCTACTTCGAGGAGTTCGAGGTGGGCACCACCTACCGGCACTGGCCCGGCAAGACGATCACCGAGGCGGACGACCACCTCTTCTGCCTCATCACCATGAACCATCACCCGCTCCACACGGATGCGCATTACGCGGAGACGAAGACCGAGTTCGGCCGCAATGTCGTGGTCGGCAACCTCGTGTACAGCCTCGCGATCGGGATGAGCGTCGCCGACATCAGCGGCAAGGCCATCGCCAACCTCGAGGTGGAGTCGCTCAAACACGAGCATCCGACGTTCCACGGCGACACGATCTACGCGGAGACCACGGTGCTGGAGAAGCGCGAGTCCTCGACCAAGCCTGATCGCGGGATCGTCACCGTCGAGACGCGCGCGTTCAACCAGCGCGGTGAGCGTGTCTGCATCTTCAAGCGCCGTGTGATGGTGCCCAAACGCGAAGCCGGAGAGCTGCAGCCGCCGGACATCCCCGCCGGCGAAGGCTGACGTGAGCGCGGCGAGCGCGCGGGTCGCCGCTCGGTACAGCGTGCGCCCGCTGCTGCCCGGCCCGGACGATGCCCTGCGCGACGCTGTGCTGCGCCTGGGTGTTCCACCGGAGAAGCTCACCGTGCTGGCGCGGCGCGGCGCCGTCGAGGCACTCGCGCTCCAGGGGCTGACCCAGGATCAGACGCGTGTCATCGAGCGGCTCGTCGCCCAGGGCGGCGGCGAGGTCCTCACCAACAGCGACGGTGACCGCGCGGTCGTGCTCATGCCGCTGCTGACCGCAGCTACGCTGCCCGACGAGCTCGCGGAGTGGAGTGACCGGACGGGGGAGGTCGGAGCGGCGATCAGGTCGGTGCTCATGGCGCGCTTCACGCCGCCACCTCCGCTCGACATCTCCGGCCACCGTCTGGCGTTCGGCACGCGCACGCTCGTGATGGGCATCGTCAACGCCACGCCGGATTCGTTCTCGGGCGACGGCGTCGGTGACGACGTCGACGCAGCCGTCCGTCGCGCGCTGTTGCTGGCCGAAGAGGGTGCGGACATCATCGACATCGGCGGCGAGAGCACGCGCCCGTCGAAGACGCGTGAGCCGGTGTCGGTCGAGGTCGAGACGGCTCGCGTCATCCCGGTGATCCGCGCGCTTGCTGCCCGGCTGACGATTCCGATCAGCATCGACACGCGCAAGGCCGCGGTGGCGGACGCGGCGCTCGACTCCGGAGCCGTCATCGTCAACGACGTCTGGGGTTTGCGCGGGGACCCGGACATGGCCCGGGTTGTCGCGTCGCACCCGGGAACGGGGCTCGTCGTCATGCACAACCAGCACGGCACCGAGTACGGCGACCTCCTCGAGGACGTCTGCCTCGGGCTCCGCAAGAGCGTTGCCGCAGCGGAGGACGCCGGCATCCCGGTCGAGCACGTGATCATCGACCCGGGTTTCGGGTTCGCGAAGACGCCCGCGCACAACCTGGAGCTGATCCGCCGTCTCGGGGAGCTGCTCGGGCTCGGCCGCGCAGTGCTCGTCGGCCCGTCACGCAAGTCGACGATCGGCCTCCTCACCGACGGCGCGGACCAGAGCAGGAGGCTCGAGGGCAGCCTCGCCTTCGCGACGCTGGCTGTGCAGGCCGGCGCGCACATGGTCCGGGTGCACGATGTCGCGCCGACAGTCCGCGCGCTGCGCGTCGCCGATGCCGTGGTCCGCGGGACACCGGAGTCGCTGAGGAGCGTGCCGATCCCGGGTCCGACGGGATGAGCTCCGACGACAGCTCAACCGACACCGCGTGGGTATCACTGGGCAGCAACCTCGGCCACCGCGGCGCGAATCTTGCGCGGCTCCGAGATGCGCTGACCGCGGACGCGGTGTCGATCGCGGCGATGTCACCGGAGATCCTCACCCGCCCAGTCGGCGTGACGGCGCAGGGGGACTTTCACAATCAGGTGGTCCGGTTGCGCAGCCCCGAGCCCTGGACGCCGCATCGCTGGCTCGGGCACTGCGTCGTCGCAGAGCGCGCAGCCGGACGTCGCAGCACGTATCGGTGGGGTCCCCGCGTCGCGGACGCCGACATCCTGCTGCTCGGTGAACACGGTGAGATCAGTGTCCGCGAGCCGGGTCTCGCCGTCCCGCATCCGGAGCTCGCTCGCCGCCCGTTCGAACGCGACCTGCTCTCCGCCGCCGGCTTCAGGCCCGCATCGGTCAGAGAACTGGAGGAATCATGAGCGCAAGCCTGCACGACAGCCGCACGGCCGGAGCCCCGCGCATCGAGGAAGTTGGCGACGGGATCTTCGCGTACATTCAGCCCGACGGGACGTGGTGGATCAACAACACCGGCTTCCTGGTCGGCACGGGCGGTGTCATCAGCGTCGACACATGCGCAACAGAGCGCCGGACGCGTGACTATCTCGCTGCAATCCGATCGGTGTCAGCGCTCCCGATTCGGACTCTCATCAACACGCATCACCACGGCGACCACACCAACGGGAACTTCCTCTTCGACGGAGCGACGATCGTGGCCCACGAGAGCTGTCGCACCGAGGTCATCGCGACGGGCCAGCCGTCCTACGAGGGGATCTGGAACAGCATACCGTGGGGCAATCTCTCGCTTGCTCCCCCGTTTCTCACCTATGGCGATCGGGTCACTGTGTGGGTCGACGAGCTCCAGTGCGACCTCAGGCATGTCGGGACGCCGGCGCACACGACCAACGACTCGATTCTGTGGATCCCGGATCGATCGATCCTCTTCAGCGGCGACCTCCTGTTCAACGGTGGGTCGCCATTCCTGTTGATGGGATCCGTCAGCGGCGCCGTCGATGCCGTCGAGTCGCTGAAGGCGCTGAGCCCACGGACAATCGTTCCTGGTCACGGTGATGTGTGCGGCCCGGAGGTGATCGACACGGTCCTTGGATACCTGCGTCGCGTGCAGGAGATCGCGATGACGGGGAAAGCCGCGAATCAGAGCCCGCTCGAGGCCGCTCGCGCTTGCGACCTCGGCGAGTTCGCGGAGCTGCGGGACGTCGAGCGGATCGTCGGCAATCTGCATCGCGCATACGCGGAGCTCGACGGTCAACCGCGCGGCGCTCGGATCGACCTCCGCGCAGCGCTCGCAGACATGGTCACGTACAACGGCGGCCGTCCGCTGACATGCCTCGCATGAGAGTCGCCGCGGCGGCGTTTCGCGCGGAACGCCGCTAGATCGGCAGGCGATCTGCGAGCTGCGGCACCAGCTTCAGCGCGGTGTCGATCTGCTTCGCGAGCGCGGCCAGGTCCGGCTGTTTCTCGAAGTCGAGGAACCACGAGTGCTCGGCGGTGAACTTCTCGACGAGCGTCGTCGTGCCGAGGACGGCGATTCCCACATGCACGCTCGGCCTGTCGTCGTCGGGAAACGCCTTGCCCAGCAACGTCTGCACGATCTCGACCCAGCCGCCGACCTCGTCCAGATCATGGAGCTCGTACCCGCCGTCGCCGAGCACGAACTCGGCCTCGACGTCGACGAATGCCTGCGGCGTGATCTGCTGGTGCGGGCAGTCCTGCGCTTCATCGTCGTCGTGATACAGCTCGCAGTCGGCGCCCGGTCCGTATGCGGAGATGAACGTGAGCAGCGCGTCCCACGTGTAGCTGACATGCACGTGATAGCGCGGCGGCGGATCGCCGGTGAGCCGCACGGTGCACTCGAATCGCCGCTCACCCAGGCCGGGCTCGAGGTGGTGGCGGACATCCTCGATGCTCAGCCCCACGCCGTCGACGGCCTCGAGGAGGTCCGAGGCGAACTCCTCGTACGAGGGGAACGTCGGCCGGTCGGCTGCCTGTTCCGACCCGGCCTGTCCGGCGCCGGGATGTTCCGTCACGCGCTCAGGAACCCGGCCGGAAATGGCGAACGGCGACGCGCACGAGGTTGGCGCCGACCACGACCACGAAGAACAGCGCGATGGCGATCACCAGCGGCAGTTCGACGTCCGGCGTGGAGTAGGTATAGGTCGCCAGGACCGCGGCCGCGAGCAGCGCGACCGCGATGACGGCCAGGGCACCCACGGTGACCGAGACCACCGGATCGGGGCGGCTGCGGCCGGCGGCGGGCTCGCGGGAATCGAGCATCGGTGGTGTACGCACGACGCCGAGTGTACTTTGCAGCCCCCCCACGTCAGCGACCGGGATCAGGTTCTGAGGCCCGCGAATCGGTATCCGACGCCTGGCACGGCGAGGATGTGCCGCGGCCGGCCCGGTTCCGGCTCGATCTTGCGCCGGAGGTTGCGTACGTGGACGTCGATGACCCGGGTCTCGATGGGGTGCTCGTACCCCCAGACGGCGCTGAGGATCCGTTCGCGGGAGAGCACCTTGCCTGCGTTCGACGCGAGGTACGAGAGGAGGTCGAACTCGGTGTGGGTGAGGACGATGTCCTGCTCCGCGCGTGAGACGCGCCGCTCTGCGGTATCGATCACGAGATCGCGGAAGACGAGGCGCCCGTCGGGTGGCTCGTCCTCGCCGCGCAACTCCCTGGCCCTGCGGAGGTGGGCGCCGATGCGCGCCAGCAGTTCGCGTGGCCGGAACGGCTTGGCGATGTAGTCGTCCGCGCCGATCTCGAGGCCGAGCACCACGTCGATCTCGTCGTGCTTGGCGCTCAGGATGATCACAGGCATGCGATGGCCCCCGCGGCGGATCTCCCTGCAGAGATCGAAGCCGGAGAGGTCGGGGAGCACGAGGTCGAGGATCACGACGTCCGGATGGAAGGTCTCGAGGCGCCCGAGTGCCTCGGTCGCCCGCTCCGCTTCCTGAACGGTGTAGCCCTCGCTCTCACACGTGAGGCGCACCGCTCGACGGACGAGGGCGTCGTCGTCGACCACGAGCACCCGCACCTGCTGACCTTCCACGCCTATTCCTCGAACTGCCCCCGCGCCATTCTGACTATTCCAACTCTCGTTCGGAACGGCGAAGGGTTGGTACTATACGGGCCGACTCCAATACGGACCGCCCCCTCGGGGACGGTCTCCAATTCACAAAACTGGAGACCCGCCACCGTGCAGACCCAGGGTTCTCTTCGTGACGGCGGGCTCGCGACGCTGCTGCAGGCCATGCAGGCGGAGCGGGCCACCGGAACGCTGACCATCGACAACGGCGGCGACAGCTGCTCGCTGTATTTCCTCTTCGGGCACCTGTTCCACGCCAGCGGACCGAGTGGGCAAGGCGAGGAGGTCGTGATCGACGCCCTGGGCTGGGACGACGGGTCGTACCAGTTCGATCCACGCGCCAAGCTGCCCGCCGAGGAGACCATCAAAGCCTCGCCGGCTGAGCTGATCGCCGCGGCGGAGAGCCGGCATGCTCCGGCGGCCTCGGCGGCGACCGCCGCCTCATCGTGGCCGGACGCAGCGCCCGCCTACTCGAGCTCGGACGCCTACACGGCGCCGGCCGCCGGCCTACCCGCTCCGATCGAAGAGCCCGCGTACGCTATTTCGACGCCCGCGACCGAATCGGCCGCTGACACGGAAGCGCCCGCCGCGGCTGCTCACCTACCCGAGCCCGAACCCGAGCCCGAACCCGAGCCGGCGCCCGCGCCGGTCGCCGAGTTCCAGCCGGTACCCGCGGTGACCCCGGCGCCGGAGCCTGTGTCGTACGCGCCGGCGCAGCCGGCCCCGACGACCCCAATCGCACCGGCCCCCGCCGCGTCGTCGGACCGCCCGGTGGGCACATCAGGTGGTGCGGCATCGTCTACTGTTCAGCCCGTGCGGGTGTACCCACTCCCTTCGGGCCGTGCCCACTACGAGGGGCTCAAGAGCGCGTTCGTCGACTTCCCACGTCTGCTGCGGACGCTGCGGTCGGATCGACACACCGGGTACGTGAACCTGAGCGGGACCGGGTATTCAGGGGTGATCCTCCTGAACGACGGTCAGGCGCTCCAGGCGCTGTGCAGCAACGGCACCGCGGTGCAGGGCGAGTCGGCGTTCCTCCAGATCCGGCGACACATGGACGCGGGCGACGGCGTCATCGACGTCATCGAGCTCGACGGGGAGACGGTCACCGCGCTCGCCCAGCTCTTCACATCGCCGTACCTCTACAGCGGCCTGCTCGGCCGCTTCGTCAATCTCGATGCGCTGCTCGAGTACCTCTCTGAGGAGCACGTGAGCGGATCGGTCGTTGTGCAGACCCCCAACGAGGCGGGGATCATCCTGCTTCGCGATGGCGACATCCTCGGGACCTACACCGAAACCCAGCGATCCCTCGACAAGGCCACGACCGCGGTCGCGACCCTGGCCAAGGATCGTCAGTCGAGCATCGAGGTCAAGGGCGGCGACGGAACCATCGCCGCCATCGACGTCGACGCAGCACTCAACCGCGCGTACTAGCGCCGCTGCGCGCGGTCGTCCTTCCGGTCGTGGTACCGCCGGCGCCCGGCGCACCGCGCTCTGGGCTGCAGCCGGGCTGATCGTCGCATCGCTGTCCGGCTGTTTCGCGAGCCCACCGCAGATCATCAACCTGATCCCGAACCGTGGCTCGATCGGCGTCTCCGCCGACGCGCCGATCACCGTCGAGTTCGACAGGCCGGTCGACACCTCCTCTGTCGCAGGACGCTTCTCGGTGAACCGCGCGATTCCGTCGTGCAACCTCCGCGCGGCGTTCAGCGCCGGCCCGCTGGCGCCCTGCCGCATCGTCTGGCTCAACGGGGACACCGAGTTCACCCTGCTGCATCCGCGCGCGATCCTCGCGCCGAGCACGACGTACACCTTCACGCTCGCGGGCGGGATTCGCGACCCCAGTGGCGTCGTCAACTCCGTCGACCATCACTGGACGATCACGACGGGACAGGCGCCCGTGATCCGGAGCATCAACCCACCGAACGGCGCCACCAACGTCCCCGTCGACACACCCATCTCCGTGACCTTCTCGACAAGCATGGCCGCAACCCCGACCGAGGCCGCGATCACGCTGACGCCGACGGTCCCGGGCACCCGGGTCGTGCGCAACAGCGTCGATGCCAGCCGCTACGTGGTGCTTCCCGGCGGGATGCTCCAATCCGGCGTGACCTACACGCTGAGCATCGCCGCCACCGCGGCGGACTCCCACCAGCAACCGCTGGTCGCGAGCGAGGCGGTGCGATTCACCACCGGCGGCCTGTCACCCGGCCCCCACGCCGTCGTGCTGGCGCGCGCCGAAGGAGAGGCCGGCGCAACGACGGTGCTCTTCTCGCCGCTTGCGCCGGCGCAGGCCGGGGAACCGATCTCGAGCGAGGCTGTCCTCGTCGCCCCGCGATGCCAGGACGCTGCGGGCTGCGGTGACGCCGTGCTCGGTGCTCCGCTCTACACCTACGCGTCGGCGTCGCTCTCCCCGGGCGGCCGCTGGCTTGCGGTCGTCGAGCTCGACACGATGCTCGCGGCGCCACAACCGGTGCTCGTCATCCTCAATCCGGCGACCGGGTTCGTGCTCGCGAGCTTCACCCACTCATCGCTGCCGTCGTGGTCACCGGACGGGTCGACGCTGGCGTTCTCGCGGTCGGGGGTGGTGACATTCTTCGCCACAGGGACGGGTTCGATGACCAGCCTTCCGGCCGGCGACCCGCTGGTGGCGCCCGCCACCTGGAGCCCGCTGGGCGAGCAACTGGTCCTCGACGTGGCCGGGCCGAGCGACCTCGAGCACCTGGAGCTGGCGGACTCCGTGGTACTGGCCCGTTATCCGCTTCCGGGCGTTGCCGGGGAGTCGAGCAGCCCGGTCATCTCGCCAGATGGAACACAGCTGGCGTTCCTGCGCTCCACGTCCCCGACGCTCGGGACATGGCTGGCCGGCCTTGGCTCGACGTCGAGCAGTCCACGGGTGCTCGACCCGGCCCTGGATCCGATCGGCTTCACGGCCCCCGGGACGCTGCTCGGTATCAGTCAGCCCGCCGGCGGCGTTCCGACGCTCGTCCTCGTCAGTGTTGCCGGAGATGCACAGATCCCGATCGCGACCGGACCGGCGAACGGCTTCCTGAACACAGCGGTGATCACCCCGTCCGGCCGTCAGCTCGTCTATCTCTCCCCTGACCGAAACGACGTCGTCCAGGCGTACGTCGTGAACGCCGACGGCAGCCACGCGCTGCCGATCACGGGTTTCGCGCTCGGGACGCTCAGCGCGGTGACGGTCACGGTGAGCGGATGAGGCGACTGCTGTTCCTCATCGCCGACACCGGCGGGGGGCATCGCGCCGCAGCGACCGCGGTGGAGCGGCAGATGGCGGACACCGCGCCCGGCGAGTTTGAGATCACCGTGCTGGATCCATTTGCGGCCGCACCACTACGCATCATCGGGGGGACCGCCGGACTGTACGGCCCGATCACCCGTCACGCCAGGTGGCTCTGGGCCGGCCTCTATCACGCGACGAACAGCAGGCCGGCGGTGACCTTGCTCGAGCGCACGGTGCTGCGCTCGGTGACGAAGGCGGTCGACGACGCAATCCAGCGTCTGCAGCCGGACTGTGTGGTGTCGTTCCACCCGCTTCTGAACCACATCAGCGTGCGGGCCGTGCAGGGCCGTCCGCGACGGATACCGGTCATCACGGTCATCACGGATCTCGTCGACATCCACGCCTCGTGGGCCTGCCCCGACGTGGACGCCGTGGTGGTGCCGTCCCCGGGAGGCTTCGAGCGCTGTCGACGCGCGGGTATCCCGGCATCGCGCTGCCACGACATCGGGCTGGCCGTCGACCGGCGCTTCACCGACCTTCCGAGCGATCCCGCAGGTATCGCCGCGCTCCGGCGGCAGCTCGGGTTGCGCCCGGAGAGCTTCGTCGTTCTCGTCTGCGGTGGCGCCGACGGCTCCGGTGGTCTCGTGCGTAATGCGCAGGCGATCGCGGCCACGACCATCGATCTCGACCTCGTGGTGATCTGCGGTCGCAACGAGCGCGCCCGTTCCACGCTCGCCGGTTTGCGAACGGCCGCCGGACGCGATGTTCGCGTGCTCGGCTACGTGACCGACATGCCGCTGTGGATGCGAGCGAGCGACGTCGTCGTGTCGAAGGCGGGCCCGGGAACCATCGCGGAAGCGCTCTGCTGCGGGCTCCCGCTGCTGCTGGTCTGGTATCTCCCCGGACAGGAGCGCGGCAACGTCGAGTGGGTGGTCGACATCGGCGCCGGCCGGTTCGTGCCCCACGTCGAGCAACTGATCGACGCGGTCGCGGAGCTCGCGGTTCCAGGCTCGGCCACGCTTGCGGCCATGCGCGACGCGGTGCGGGCCGTCGCTCGACCCGACGCCACACGACGCATCGCTGAGCTGATCGCCTCGATCGCTGCCGGCGCCCCGGCGTGACCGGTACCGTTCCCCGTTGCACGATCACACGACTCCGCGTGCACTGTTTTCGCAATTACGCCGAGGCGACCGTGCATTTCGGGCCCGGCCTCAACATCATCCACGGCCAGAACGCGCAGGGTAAGACGAATCTGCTCGAGGCGATCGCGACTCTCGCGCTGACCCGATCCCCGCGGGCGACGACCACAGGAGACCTGCTCCTGTGGGGTCACGACGAGGGCCTGGCGGAGGCCGACATTCAGCGGCCACCCGCGGACGTCACGCTCGCCGCCAGGTTTCAGCGCGACCTCGCATCCGGCAGGGTCACCCGCACCGCGATCGTCGACGGCAAGCCGCGCGCGGCGCGATCCGTCCTCGGCATCTGCCCGGTCGTCCTCTTCTGGCCCGAGGATCTTGCGCTCGTGCGCGGCGGTCCCGAGGGCCGGCGCAGGTTCCTCGACGTCATCCTTGCGCAGACGGACCCGCAGGCCGCCGCGCACATGTCGCGGTACCGGCGTGTCCTCGAACAGCGAAACGCGCTCCTGCATCAGTTGCGTGCCGGTGGCGGCGGTCGTGACGGGCTCAGCGGATTCACGAGTGAGCTGGCTCGTCACGGTGCGTGGCTGGCGCGGGCGCGGTCGCGGCTCGTCGCCGCTCTGGCGCCGCTGGCGGCAACCGCACTCCACGACCTGAGCGGCCGGCGCGAGCACATCGCGCTCCGGTACGCGCCGGCGCACGCGGCTGCGATCCACGACGACCTCGAGGAAGCGGAGCAGGCACTGCTGGACACGCTGCGCGTGCGCGGTGCAGAGGAGATCTCACGTGGCATCACGCTCGCCGGCCCGCACCGCGACGACGTCGCGATCGACCTCGACGATCGCGCTGCACGTGGCACCGCGTCGCAGGGTCAGCAGCGAAGCATCGTGCTCGCATGCAAGCTCGCAGAGGTGCGGTACCTCCAGGACACGGCGGGCGTTGCTCCGGTCATCCTTCTCGACGATGTCCTCAGCGAGCTCGACCCCGGACGCCGCGCGCAACTCCTCGGGCTGCTCGCAGCCGGCGGACACAACCAGGTGTTCGTGACCACCGCCGAACCGTTCCCGGGCGTTGCGGATTTCGCCGAGGTCATGTATCACACCGTGCGCGCCGGCGTCGTCACGCAGGACGAGCACGCATGACCGAGGAGCGCCTGTCCGAGCTCATCGATCCCGCGTTGCGCGGCCTCGGTGTGCGCGGGCCGGTTCGTGAGGAGCGTCTCCGCCTCGCGCTCGCCGATGTCGTCGGCGCGAGTCTTGCGCCCCTGTGCCGTGCCGAACGGCTCGATCGCGGTGTGCTGCTCATCGCGACGGCGAACAGCGCACTTGCGCATCAGCTACAGATGGATGCCCCGCGCGTCATCGCCGCGCTCAACCGGCACGTGGGTCAGGACCTGGTGCGCCGCATCCGCTTCTCGGCGATGTGACGCTTGCCGGTCGCGACGTTCGCGAAGGCCGCGTCTATGCGACGCGCACCGGCATGATGATGCAGAGGTAGTCATCGCTTCCGACGGGTCGGATGACGCCGGGTTGGAGGGACCCGTTGAACGACAGGATGACCTCGTCGGAGTCGAGTGCCGACAACGCGTCCAGCATGTAGCGCGCGTTGAAGGCGATCTGCACGTCGTCACCCTTGATGGTCGCCGTGAGGGGCGCTTCGTCGTCGCCCACCTCCGCCGTCTGGGCGAGGAGTGTCAGCGTACCGTCGCCGATGCGCAGGCGCACCGGATTCGCGGCGTCGCGCGCCAGGACGGCGGCGGTCTTCGCCTCGCGCAGCAACGACGCGGTCGGAAGGCTGACGGTGGTGGTTGACTCGCCGGGGATCACCTGCGTGTAGTTGGGGTACGTCCCCTCGATCAACCGCGACGAGATCTCGACGTCTTTCAGCGTGAAGAAGACCTGGTTGCGCGCATGCGCGAAGGCGATGCCCACGGTGGGACGGTTGGGGTTCACCGCTCGCGCCACCTCGGTGAGATGCCGGGATGGGACGATGACCGAGGTGACCGGCGGTGTGCCGTGCACGGTGACGTCGATGGTCTTGACCGCCAGGCGATGCCGATCGGTTGCCGCCATGGTCAGCCGGTTGCCCTCGATCTGCATCAGCACACCGGTGAGCACCGGCGATGCCTCGTCCGAGCTCGCCGCCATCACGGTCTGCGCGATCGCGCCCTGCAGGGTCGGGGCATCGACCTCGATCACCGTGTCCGTGTCGCGAGCCGGCAGTGGAGGGAACTCGACCGCGTCGATACCGTGGAGGTTCGCGCGATGCACGCCGCCCGTGAGCTTCAGCACCTGCGACGTGGGGTCCAGCTCCATCGAGCACGGCGCGTCGCCGAGCGACGAGACGAACTCACCGAGAAGCCGTGCGGGAACGGTGGTCCGTCCTTCCTCGAGCACGGTCGCGGGCACGACCACGCTGATCGTCAGATCGAGGTTCGTCGCGGTGACGCGAAGACCCTCGGCTGCGGTTTCGAGCAGGACATTGCTGAGCACGGGCAAGGTCGACCGGGGCGACACGGCCCTGGAGACGAGCCCGAGGGCACCACTCAGCGTGGAGGACGAGACGGTTGCTTTCATGGACGGCTCCTCTCCGGATGGTGCGTAACGGTTGTCACCAGACTTAATGAGTATGACTTCCAGAGTCTAGAGTCCAGTAGACGATGTAGTAGTGGGGACACTGGGGACAACCGCCCGGTCGATCTCACATCGGCCTCGAAGCCGTGTATGGCCTGTGCGCAAGACCGGCTCGTTGTCCACCGGTTATGCACGGGTTGTCCGGTCGTGCACTCTGTCCACATCTCAGCTCGCTGCGCGCACACAGGGTTGTCAACGGCTGTGGAGGTGCTCGCGGATGGCGCGCACCTCACCCTGCAGACGGACGTCCTCGCGCATGAGCTCCGTGATCTTCTCGATTGCGTGCAATGCGGTCGTGTGGTCGCGTCCGCCGAACGCCGTGCCGATCACCGGCAGCGATGATTCGGTCTCCTCGCGGATGAGGTACATCGCAACCTGACGCGGGAACACGATGTTCTTGTCACGACGCTTGCCCTTCATCTCCTCGACCGAGATGCCGTAGTGAGCCGCGACCGACATCTGGATGGTCTCGATGCTGAGTGGCGTGGAGTCGTGGACGGGGATGACATCCTTGAGGATCTGTTGCGCCGCTTCGAGCGTGATCTGCTGACCGTTGATCGAAGCGTGAGCGAGCACGCGGATCAGCGCGCCCTCGAGCTCGCGAATGTTCTTCTGGATGCGATGCGCGATGAACGAGCACACCTCGTCGGGCACGAGCTTGCTGTACGGGCCGAGCTTGGTGTTGAGAATCGCAAGCCGGGTCTCGAAATCCGGCGGCTGGATGTCCGCCATCAAGCCGCCCTCGAAGCGGCTGCGCAGACGGTCTTCCAGCGTGGGGATGTCCTTGGGCGGGCGGTCGCTGCTCACCACGATCTGCTTCTGGAATTCCTGCAGCGCGTTGAACGTATGGAAGAACTCCTCACGGGTGTGGTCCTTGCCGGCGAGGAACTGGATGTCGTCGATGAGCAGGACGTCGACACCGCGGTACCGCATCCGGAACTCCGCCGGACGGTTCTCGACGATGGACGCGACCATCTCGTTCATGAACTTCTCGGATGTGACGTATGCGACCTTCGCGTGCCGGTGCGTCTCGCGCACCGCGTGTCCGATCGCGTGCATGAGGTGCGTCTTGCCGAGCCCGACTCCGCCGTACAGGAACAGCGGGTTGTACGCCTTGCCGGGCGCCTCGGCGACGGCGCGGCACGCCGCGTGCGCGAATCGCGACGAGTTCCCGACGACGAACGTGCTGAAGGTGAAGTTGGGATTCAGGCGCGAGTCGTTCGCGCCGTCCTCGGGCTCGCTCACATGCGCGTATGTGGGATCGGGAAGATGCGGCGGCGCCTCCGGGGGTGGCGACGCCTCAGGGTCGACGGTGATGACGACCTCGCAATCGCGGCCGAGCACTCCCGACAGGGTCTCGCGAATGATCGGCACGTACCGCTCGCTCACCCAGTCGCGCGCGAAGATCGTTGGAACGCCAACGGTGAACGTGTGCCCGTCGGAGTCCACGAGGACCGCGTTGGCGAGCCAGGCCTCGTAGCCCGGTTTGACGACCTGGAAGCGCAACTCCTCCTGCGCGACCTGCCAGAGCTGCTGCGGGTCCATGCTCGCAGTGGAGCTCACACCGTCTGCGACGGGCTCCAGCCGCGCCAGCGGGTCACCAATGATACCGGCCACTGTTCGATCCACTCGTTCCTCGGGTTTGCCATTCCGACACAGCGCAGTTGTCCACAACTTGTGCACAGCAGTGGATAAATGCATGGCCGCTGGTGGCCGGGGGGCTTGGTGAGACGAATGGAAGAACTCCCGCTCCCGCTGCAGCCTGCGGAGTCTAACAATGCGCGGGCCCGGTCACAAGCGGCGCGAGCGCGTCACCGTGACCGGCGGTCGATCGGCGCACCTGTGACCTGGGTCGAAGGGCCGGGGGCCGCCGCCTTGGTATACTCGCCGGGCAACCCCGTCGGGCTCAGCGGCGCCTTGAGCGCCCCCGACGCGATCAGTGTCTCGGGGAGACGGCCATCAAGCGGACGTACCAACCCAAGAAGAAATACCGGCGCAAGACGCACGGGTTTCGTATCCGCATGTCGACGCCCGGAGGGCGCCAGGTGCTGAAAGCACGTCGCCGCAAGGGCCGCAAGCGCCTGACGCCGGCTCCCACGCGATGAACCGGCGGCATCGCCTTTCCGGGCGACGCCGGATTGCCGTGGTGCGAGAAGCTGGCAGCGAGGCCCGTTCAGGACCGATCCGCCTCCGGGCGATTGAAGGATCAGCGGCCGTGTCGCGGGTCGCCTTCGCGGTACCGGGAGCCGGCGGAGCGATCCGACGCAACCGGGCAAAGCGCCGGCTACGCGCCGCGATCGCGCCACTGCTGCTGGAGTGGCCCAGACTCGACCTTGTCGTGAGTCTGCCCGGGAGCGCCAGCGAGATGCCCTTCGCCGATCTTCGGACCGCGCTCGCCATCGCGGTCGGCACCGTTGCCCGGAGGGTTGGGGCGTGAGACGCGTCAGCCTGCTGTTCATCCGGGCGTACCAGGTGACCATCGGACCGCTCTTCGGCATGATGAGCAGCTGCCGCTACGAGCCCACGTGCTCGCACTACGGGTACGAGGCCATCCAGCGCTTCGGCGCTCGTCGCGGCTGGTGGTTGGCGATCCGCCGCATCTCACGCTGCCATCCCTTCCACGACGGTGGCTTCGACCCTGTGCCGGAGACGTACGTGAGCTGGCGAGCCGCGCGGCGAACACATCGCGAGACGACGCATGCCGGGAGGGCCGCGTGATGGTCGCGGACTTCAACCCGCTCTCGATCTTCACGATCCTCGAGGGCCCGTTCCAGTGGATCCTCCAGCAGCTCGTGAACTTCTTCGCGACGGTGGGGCCGCTCAAGGCCATCGGCGCTTTCGGCCTCAGCGTCATGGTGCTGACCATCGGTATCCGTGCCGTCCTCTTCCCGGTCTTCCAGTGGCAGCTGCGGACCTCCCGCAGGATCCAGGCGGAGCAGAGGCTCGTCGCACCACAACTCCAGGAACTGCGCAAGAAGTACAAGAAAGAGCCCCAGCGCCTGAGCCAGGAGATGAACGCGCTCTACAAGGAGCACGGCATCAGCCCGTTCTCGAGCCTCACCGGCTGCATACCGGCGCTGGTCCAGATGCCGGTCCTCATCGGCCTGTATCAGTCGATTCGAGCGTTCACGAACACGACCGCTGCCGGACACGGCGTGATCCCGCCCGGGAACAGCGGGTTCCTCTGGATCCACAACGTGACCCTGTCGGCGCAGGAAGCCTGCTGCAATGCGCCGCACGGGCTTGCCGGCCTGCTCGGCCAACCCCAACTGCTCATCCTGCCGCTGCTCGCCGGGATCTTCACGTTCGCGCAATCGCGAATGATGATGCCGCCGTCGCGACCCGACATGTCCGACCAGGAGCGCTCGATGCAGGGCGTCACCAAGCAGATGTCGCTGATCTTCCCGGTGATGATCTTCGCGTTCAGCTTCCTCTTCCCCGAGGGGCTCGCGATCTACTGGGTCACCGGCACGATCTTCATGGTCGCGCAGCAGTACCACCTGCTCGGCTGGAACGGCCTCAAGGTGCCGGCGTGGTTCCCCGGTGCCGGCCGCGTGACCGCATTGACGATTCCGCGCACGCCGGCGACGCCGTACAAGGGAGCGGCGGGCGCCAAGAAGGCGGCGCTCACAGACGGATCGGGCAAGGACCGCGCAGCGAAGAACGGCGCAGGCAAGAACGGCGAAAGAGAGAACGGCACGAGAGCCACGAAGAACATCGCAGGGCCCGCGGCCGGGAACGGCACGAGGAACGGGACTCCCGCGGCGGAGGCCGGCGTCACGCCGGAAACCGACGGTGACGAGCCCATCCGGTCGCAGAGTGCGCAGGCGCGCTCGCTGGCGCGCGGCGGCACCCGCCCCAACAGACCCAATAGACGGAGGCGGCGTCGCTGACCGCGGCGCCGGGAGAGAAGTGGTGAGTGAGAGAAGGTTTCCGGAAACGGCCGTCGAATCCGAGGACGGGGTCGAGGCGCGAGGGGCGACGATCGAGGAGGCGGTGAGCAACGCGCTCGCGCAGCTCGAGGCGAACCGCGAGCAGGTCGAGGTGCAGGTCCTGTCCGCCGAGAGCAGGGTGCTCCCCGGTGAGCGTCTGTCGACCGGTGAGCGACGGGTGCGCGTATACCGCATCGACGAGCATGCGGCCAAGGCGAGGGCGCTGCTCGAGGAGTTGCTCACCCGCATGGAGGTCCCCTGCCGCGTGAGCGTCCGACGCGGCACCGGCACGGCGAGTTCCTCGTCGGGCGGACCCGTGATCCTCGATATCGCGGGTGACGATCTGGGCCTGCTCATCGGCTGGCGGGGCGAGACGCTGCGTTCCCTGCAGACGGCGCTCAACCTGATGATCGGCGAGGAGGGAGTGGAGAGCCGGCGGGTGATCCTCGATGTCGAGCGCTATCGCGCGCGTCGCGAGGATCAGGTGCGAGAGCTCGCCGAGCGTCTCGCGCTCCGGGTGAAGCGCACGGGCGAGGCCTACACGCTCGATCCGATGCATGCATATGAGCGGCGCGTCATCCACATGACGCTGGCCGACGATCCCGGTGTGACCACCGAGAGCTCCGGTGCCGAGCCCGCACGCCGCGTGGTCATCAATCCCACGGGTCCTGCGCAGGGCGGACCGCCGGAGCGATTCGAAGGAGCCCGCCAGGGCCGCTCAGCCGGGCGGTCCTACTGACCGGATTCGCCGTCGAGTCCCTCACGGGAGGGACGAGGCTCACCGCCGTCCCACTGCCCGGCCGCACATCGGTCGCGGTCGCGTTCATGGTCGGCGTCGGATCGCGTCACGAGCATCGCTCCAACAGCGGCATCAGCCATTTCGTTGAGCACATGGTGTTCAAGGGCGGCTCGCGCTACCCCACCGCGCGGGACGTCAGTGAGGCGATCGAGGGCGTGGGTGGCGTGCTCAACGCCGCCACCGATCGCGAGGCCACGGTGTTCTGGACCCGCGTGCCCGCGGACAAGCTCGGGGTCGCCGTGTCCGTTCTCAGCGACATGCTGCTGCGTCCGGCGCTGGACCCCGTCGAGGTGATCAAGGAGCGCCAGGTCGTGATCGAGGAGCTCCGCATGTATCAGGACAACCCACAGGACTACGTGCAGATCCTCTTCGACGAGGTGATGTGGCCGGATCACCCGCTCGGCTGGGACGTCGCCGGCCGCGAGGAGACGGTCTCCGCGTTCACCGGCGAGGACTGCAGGGCACATCTGGAGCAGCACCTGCTGCCCTCGACGCTCGTGATCAGCGTCGCCGGCGGGTTCGAGACGGACCGCGCCGCGGCGATGATCAACGACGCGATCGGACCGTGGGCCACGGCGACGCGCGCGACGCCGGATCCTGCGATCCCCGCAACGGCGCCGACCGGCCCGCGGCTCCGCCTCATCAGACGGAGCGCAGAGCAGGCGAACATCCTCGTCGGCGTTCGCGCGCCGTCCTACAACGACCCGGATCGGCATGTCGCCGACATCCTCAACGTCATCCTCGGCGAGGGGATGTCGAGCCGCCTGTTCCTCGAGCTGCGCGAGCGCCGCGGGCTCGTCTACGACGTGCACTCGTTCATGACGCGGCACTCCGATACCGGGGTGCTCGGCATCGGTCTGGCCTGCGAGCCGCGCCACGCCGCAATCGCGCTCGAAGCGGCGATCGTGGAGCTGCGCAGGCTTGCCGAGGTGCCGGTGAGCGACGCCGAGCTCACCAAGGCCAAGGAGTACACGAAGGGACGCCTGCTCCTGGGGCTCGAGAGCACGTCCGCGCTCTGCGAGTACGTCGGGCAGCAGCTGCTCCTCCAGGGACACATCCTCGAGCCCGAGGAGCTCGTGTCACGGCTCGAGGCCGTCGACGCGGACCAGGTGAGCGCGCTGGCAGGCCGCCTCCTCTCCGGCGGTCTGCGGGCCGCGGTGGTCGGACCGTTTCGCAGTGAGACCAAATTCGAGAGAGCGATCGCATGATGCGCGCATGTCAGACTTGCGCGCCGTGAGCAGCGAACGCACCCTCGTCCTCGTCAAGCCCGACGGCGTCCAGCGCCACCTCATCGGCGAGGTGATCGGGCGCTTCGAGCGCCGCGGCCTGCACCTCGTCGCGATGAAGCTGATGCGCATCGACCCGGACCTCGCGGAGCGCCATTACGCGGAGCACCGCGGCAAGCCCTTCTTCGACGGTCTCGTCGCGTTCATCACCTCCGCCCCGGTGGTCGCGATGGTCTGGGAGGGTGTCGATGCCGTGGCGCAGGTTCGCGCGATGATGGGAGCGACCAACCCGTCCGCCGCCGCGGCCGGCAGCATCCGCGGCGATCTTGCAGTCAACATTGGCAATAACGTGGTGCACGGGAGCGATGCTCCGGAGCGCGGCGCTGTCGAGGTGGCGCTCTTCTTCCGGCCCGAGGAGCTCGTGGAGTGGAGCGCCGCCGACGCCACCTGGGTCAGCGGCTGAGGCGTCGGTCAGTGGTTGATCGGCGCCGTGCGTGCGGCGGCCAGTCTGCGCATGCGCCGGCGGCGCCAGCGCCACGACTCGAAGGCGGCGATTCCGAGCGCCGGCAAGGCAAGTTCGGTGGTGGATGCGGGCTCGAACGTCGGTCCCGCGCCGAGACCGCCGAAGTGGTCGAGCGGCCAGATGCGCAGGATTGCCTTGGCGAGGATGTTTTTGCGCGGGACCAGCCCGAACACGCGCGAGTCGCTGGAGTAATTGCGGTTGTCCCCCATGACGAAGTACTCGTTGGCGGGGATCGTGATCGGCGTCGGCGCCGATGACGCCTGGCCACTGGTCATGCAGCAGTCGTTGAGCGTCGTCCACTTCGGCGGCAGGTACGGCTCCTTCAACAGCTCGAACGGGCCCTTGCCGCCGGGCTTGATCAGCACCTGCGTGGGGGTGTGATTGCCGTCGATCTCGATGACATCACCGGGGAGCGCGATGACGCGCTTGATGAAGTCCTGCTGCGGGTCGGTCGGAGGGATCAGGATCACGATGTCGCCGCGCTGCGGGTTCTGCCCGAAGTCGTACGAGATCTTGCTCGCGAGCAACAGGTCCTGGTTCTGGAGCGTGCCGACCATGCTCTCTCCGTCGACGCGAACCGTCTGCAGGGCAAACGCGATCGCGATATAGAGCACGACGGCGATCAGCAACACCTCGATGGTGTCCCTGAGCCATGCTCCGCGCCACCAGGGGTGGGGCGCGATCGTTCCTTCCGGAGGCGACTCGACCTGGGTCACTCGGCCCGATTATGAGGCGAACGCTCGTCCGCGCCACGTCTGTGGCCGGGACGCGCTGCTCCATCATGGGAACGTGACACGGGGAGTCCGTCGCGCCGTCGCGCTCATCGTGGGGGTGGTCGCCGCGTTGGTGATGCCGATCGCGGCGTCGGCGCACGCGGAGCTGGGCTCATCGTCTCCCGCGCCCGGCGCGCACCTCGGCACCACGCCCGGCGTCGTCGTCCTCGAGTTCACCCAGTCCCTCAATGCCCAGCTCTCCTCCGCCACCGTCGCGGATCCCAGCGGGCACGCCTGGAAGGGCGAGGTCGACAGCAGCGAGGAGATCCGCGTCCCCCTCGAGACGAACATCCCGGGTGTGTACACCGTCAACTGGGTGTCGGTGAGCCAGGTCGACGGCCACCGCATCACGGGCACGTTCGTCTTCGATGTCGGGGTGGTCGGGGTGTCGACGGCGGACGCCGCGAACCGCGTTCCGGGACCGCAGACCTCCGACGTCGCGATCGGCATCGTCAAGTGGGTCGAGGCGCTGGCCCTGCTCTTCCTCACCGGGCAGGTGCTCATGAGCCGTCTCGCACGGCGCGACCCGCCACTGCCCTGGGTGCAGCCCGGCTTCCGGGCTTCCAGCATCGCGCTCTCGGCCGGGCTCGTCGTCGTCTGGGCCCAGGCGACGATCGCATCGGGCGGCCACAGCGTTTCCGGCTACCTGGCCTTCCTCGGCGCCGGATGGTCGGGCGCCGTGCTCATCGCCCGGCTCGTGCTCGAGGCGCTCACGCTGATCGCGGTGGTGCGGGGCTGGCGCCTCCTGCCCGTCTTCCTGGCCGGGTCGCTCGTGCTCCTTGCCGCCGGCGGTCACGCCGCGGGCGTGCAACCCGCCTGGCTCGGGATCGGCATCGACGCCGTACACCTGGTGGCGGCAGGCATCTGGGCAGGCGGCATCGGCGCGCTCGCGGCGTTGCGGCCGCCGGACGGCTGGCGATCAGCGGACGCGCGCCGCCTGCTCGCGCGATTCACTCCGGTGGCGCTCGTCGCGTTCGGCACGACGGTCGTCGCCGGCGGGCTCGAGGCGATCGAGCAGCTCGGGTCTCTGCAGTCGCTGTTCGGCACCGACTACGGCCGCGTGCTCCTCGCGAAGATGGCGCTCGTCGCGTGCATGATCCCGCTCTCGCTCATGGCGTGGCGTCTGGGACGGCCGCGCGTGCGCGTCGAGGCCGGCATTGCGGCCTGCGTGATCGGAGCCGCCGCTCTGCTCGCGTCCTTCCCCGCGCCGCCGACCACGGCGGAGCAGCAGGCCGCCGAAGCCGCTGCACTGGCGCCGACGGCGGGTCTGCCGGGAGCCGGGGATCTGACGATGGCGGCGCCCGCCGGGAGCGTGCTCGTGGGGCTCAGCCTCTCGCCGGGCGCGCCGGGCCCGAACACGGCGACCGTGTACGTCCTGCCGATCGGCGGGACCGCGGAGGCGAAAGCCATCCTCGCGAACATCGCGGTCAACAACGCGTTCCAGAAGCTGGTCTCGTGCGGGAACACGTGCCGCCGGGCGACGATCACGATCAAGGCCGGCGACACGGTTGCCGTGGATGTGGTGAGTGCCGGGGGAGGCGAGGCGTCGTTCACCGTACCGCCGCTGCCTGCACCGGCCGGGACGCAGATGCTCGCCCGGATGCAGCAGGCGATGCACGAGCTGACCGCGTATCAGTACAGCGAGGAGCTGAGCTCGGGGGCACAGCCGATCAGCGCTGACTACTCGGCCGAGGCGCCCGACAGGACGACATGGACCGTGGGTGGCACGAGCCAGACGATCTACATCGGCAGCACGCAGTACACGCGCAACACCCCCGGTGATCGATGGGTCGCCGAACCGGGCCTCACGCAGAACACCGTCCCGTCGTTCGCCTGGGACTTCTTCGAGCCGCTCAGCAACGCGCACATCCTCGGCGACGCCGTCGTCGGCGGCGTCCCCACCACCGTCGTCGCCAGTTTCGGCAACAAGTTCTCAACGCCGACCTGGTTCACCTTCTGGATCGACGCCGCGGGACGGGTACGTCAGGTGAAGATGCTCGAGGCGGGTCACTTCATGACGGACACCTACACGAGCTACAACGAGCCCGTGCCGATCGACGCGCCACCGGGATGATGCGGCCCACCGTCCGGCGCTGGCAGAATGGGCGAGGACGAAAACGGCTCCACACACGAGGCGAGAGATGGCCCTGCTGACCCAGACCCCCTACAAGGCACGAACGTTCGACCTTTCCGGGCTGACCGGCATCTCCGACAACACGCTCGAGGTCCATTTCGGACTTTATGGCGGTTATGTCAAAAACGTCAACCTCCTCAACGAGCAGCTCGTGACGATGCAGGCGTCAGGCCAGTCCTCGAACCCCGCGTACGCGGAGCTGACCCGCAGACTCGGCTTTGAGTACAACGGAATGGTCCTGCACGAGTGGTACTTCGGGAACCTCACCAAGGCAACCGGCGGGGGCATCTCGTCGTCGTCCGCACTCGGTCGCGCGCTCGGCGAGTCCTTCGGCGACATTGAGACGTGGCGCAAGGATTTCACCGCGATCGGCGGCATGCGAGGTGTCGGTTGGGCCGTCACCTATCTCGACACCGCAACCGGCCGGCTGAGCAATCACTGGATCACGCTCCACGAGGACGGCAACATCGCCGGCTTCAAGCCCATCGTGGTGATGGACGTGTGGGAGCACGCGTTCCTGCTCGACTACAAGCCCGCGGACCGTCCGAAGTACATCGAGGCGTTCCTCGCCAATTTCGACGCCGACGCAGCCGAGGCACGCTTCACCGGAGCAGCCGACCGCCCGGTCGGCTGACGCCGGGGCCCGTCAGAGCGGCGGGCCGCCCAACCTCTCGTAGAGCGCGTCGAGATCCGCGTCCTCGGCCCAGTCGATGACGATCCTCCCGCCGCCGCCCTTGCGGCGCTGCAGGCGCACCGAGACGCCGAGGGCCTGTTCGAGACCGCGGCGCAGGGCCGCGTCGTCTGGCGTCAGTGGCGCCGGTTCGGGACCGGCTGGGCGCGGCCGCGGCGGAGCATCGTGGCGTTCGAGGCGCTCGCGGACGGCCTGCTCGGTCTCTCGGACACTGAGACCGTCCGCGATGACGATCGCCGCGAGCGCTTCCTGGTCCAAGGCGACCGGCAGGACGAGAAGGGCACGCGCGTGGCCTGCGGTCAACCGCGATTCGGCGACCGCCTCCTGGACCGGGGCGGGGAGGTTGAGCAGGCGGATCGCGTTGGACACCCCCGATCGCGTGCGGCCGAGGCGTAGCGCGATGGCCTCGTGGGTGAGCCCGAAAGCGTCCGACAGGCGAGCATATGCCGCGGCCTCCTCCATCGGGTTGAGATCCGCGCGGACGAGGTTCTCGGTGAGTGCGACCTCGAGGGACTGGCGCCCGGACTCGGCGGCGGGCCGGACGATGGCCGGTATGGCCGAGACCCCGGCGAGCTGCGCCGCGCGCAGACGGCGCTCCCCCGCGACCAGCCGGTACGTGTCGCCGTCGCGCTGGACGACGATCGGATGCAGCAGTCCGTGCAGCCGGATCGAGTCCCCGAGGGCCTGCAGCGATTCGGCGTCGAATGCCCGGCGTGGCTGTTCCGGGTTCGGAGCGACCGCGCGCGGGTCGACGTTGACGAGCGGCGGGCCCTCGGCCGCAGCCTCGGACTCGTTGCTCAGCAGCGCCTCGAGGCCGCGCCCCAGTCCGCGGCGCCGGAAGGATCGAGGTGCCGGGTCGTCGCTCATACCGGCTCCGAAACCCCTGCTGGGGTAAGGCTTTTCCTGCCCTGAATGCGGGCATCGAGATTGGCGCTGAGCTCGCGGTAGGCGATGGCGCCGCGGCACGTCGGGTCATACAGGGTGATCGGCATGCCGTGGCTCGGCGCCTCGCTGAGTCGCACGTTGCGGGGGATGAGGGGCGTCAGCAACTCATCGCCGAAACGGGCACGGACCTCGTCGACCACCTGGTGCGCGAGGGCGAGCCGGGCATCGAAGAGGGTCATGACGATGCCGGCAACGGCGAGAGTCGGATTCAGCTCGCGGCGGAGCAGCGCGAGCGTGTGCATGAGGAGGCCGAGTCCCTCGAGGGCATAGAACTCGCACTGGATCGGGATGAGCAGCGCCTCGGCAGCGACAACGGCGTTGACCGTGAGGAGCCCCAGGCTTGGCGGTGCGTCGATGAGCACGTAATCGTCGTCGGAGGCCATCGACTCGAGTGCATATTGCAGCCGACGCTCGCGGCGCGCGAGGTCCACGAGCTCGATCTCCGACCCGGCAAGCCCGATGGAGGACGGGATGATGTCGAGGCCCGGTACTGCCGTGTGCAGCCTCGCATCGGCGAGAGACCTGCCGAGCACGACGACGTCGTAGATGCTCGTTTCCACGCGGCTGCGATCGATCCCGACGCCCGACGTGGCGTTGGCCTGAGGGTCGATGTCGATCAGGAGCACCTTCCGGCCCATCTCGGCCAGAGCCGCGCCGACGCTGACGGCCGTGGTGGTCTTGCCGACACCGCCCTTTTGATTTGCGACTGCGAGGATGGTGCGTGGCACGGTTAGCGGGTGATTATGGGCGGATCGCCGAGGCGATCACGCGGACGCAGAGTTATCCCGAGTTTCCCCAGCCCTCGAAGCGCGACATCGCGCCTCTCCGAGTTGGACGCCTGTCGAAAACTGCGCACGCTGTGGAAAACTCAGCGCCGCCGCACATAGCCGCAGACGCCTTGTTTCACACCAAACTTGACGGTGAAACACCCGCTCTCATACCGTGGGGTCGTGCCCGAGCCGGCTCCGCCTCCCGCGACCCAGCCCGACGAACTGGCGACCGGCTTCCTGGTCGGGTTGCTCGTCGGCGAGGGGCACTTCGGTGGTGACGGCCGCCAGCCCCAGGTCACCCTGCGGATGCACGTCCGCCACGAGCAGACCTTCGCGTGGCTGACACGGACGTACCCGGGGAGCCGGCTCTACGGCCCCTACCATCACGGCGGGCGCTCCTACTACCAGTGGTCGGCCCGCGGGCGATACCTCCGCGACGAGATCGTCCCCCTCATCGAGCGCCATCGCAGCCTGCTCGACCCGTACACGGCCGAACGCTTCGACACCATGTGCGAGCGATACCGCATCGAGCGCGTGGGGTCGCAGGCGCCGATCGAGCCGCCGGACGCCTGAGCGCGCCCGGCTACAATCCGGGGCGATGCTGGCTCCCTCCGCTCACACGTGGCGGCTCATCGCCGCCGCTCCGCCGCGCGAGGTCTTCGCGGTGATGGAGCAGATGATCGGCAGCCCACCGTACCGCTACGAGATCGTGGGCGACAGCGAGGCGCGGATCGTCGAGCATCGCCGTCGCGGGCTCTTCGGCAACTGGTCGAAGCCGAAGGTGCGCATCCGCTGGGTGCGTGTTCGTGCCGTGGAGGTCACCGAGGGCACGGCGGTCGAGGTCGAGGCGAGCTCCGGCGGCGGTCTCATCGCCAAGGCGATGGGCAAGGCCGACGGCGGCCCGACGAGCCGGGCGCTGCAGGTGGTCCGGCTCCTCACCGCAGGCGCGGGCGACTCGCGAACCGTGTACCGCGACCGGCGCATTCCGCCGGGCCCGGTCACCCTGGTCGCCTCCTGGGCGGGCATGCCATACCGCCTGTTCACCGAGCCACGCCATGACGCGCCGCGAGCCCGTGAGATCTTCACCGCCACCGAGGTCGAGGCACTCGCGGAGCGCGAAGGTCAGTTCGTGAAGGTACGCGTGGCCGGCGCGGACGAGGGCTGGGTCGAAACCGACCAGATCGTCCCGTCGCCGTCCGTCTCGACCCGCGCGGCGCAGATCGAGACGGCGCGTTTCACCTGATGAAGCCGGTGAATGGCTCGAGCCGCGGCTGTGCCGCGGTTAGCGCGAGTGAGTGGAGAGACCGCCGAGTGCGACGGTTTGCGCCTCTCTCCGAGTGGTGACCTGGCTCCCTGCGGTCAGCTCTCCACCCAAGCGCTGGTCGGGAAGGACGTGGTACTCGAACAATCGTTCATTGGCGATGGTCCTCCTTTTGCCTGAGTGCCACGGCACCGCTTCCGCATTGCGTCGTGTGTGTGAGGCGGGGCGGGTCCGGGCCGAGAGACGCCCGGAAAGTGTATCCCGGTTCGGGGCTCTGTCGTGAGTGCCGGGTCCGAGCCGTCGGCTCGCGTCGTCGACGACTTCCACCTCGGCGCCTCCGTGCACACGTCCGACGGGCACCACGCCGGTACGCTGCAACGCGTTGTCGTCGACGGCGAGACCTGGGATCCGCACGCGCTCGTCGTGCGCGAGACCGAGTGGTTCTCGGGGAAGGCCCTGGCGCCCGGCGCCGGGATGATGGTCGCGGAGGTGCTGGTGCCTCTCGACGCGGTCGACAGCGTCACGCCGGGAGATGTGCGTCTCAAGCTCGACAAGCGCGCCACGCGCAACCTGCCGCCCTACCTCAGCTACCAGTACAGGCCGCTCCAGGCCGGTGACCAGTGGCGCTACACGGCCGCCATGGTCGGCGGGCCGCTCGGCGCCGGACCGCTGTTCCCGCGCCTCGATGAGACCGCTGACAAGGAGCCGGGCGACATCGAGATCCGCCACGGCGAGGATGTGATGATCGGACACGATGGCGACAAGCTCGGGACCGTTCAGGACGTGCTCTTCGACGAGGGGGAGCTGGCCGGCATCGTCGTCCGGCCGGTCGGGTTCTTCAAGCACGACATCGTCGTGCAGGTGCGCTTCCTCGATCGCAGCGACGACATGGCGCTCTTCGTGCGGATGACCAGCGAGGACGTGGCGAAGCTCGCGGCCTTCGAAGCGCCGGCCTGAGGCGGACGCTCAGAGGGGCAGGCGCCCCATGTACCCGGTGTCGCGTGGATGCCAGTACCCGATCCGTTCCTCGCCGAGCCGCCAGCAGAGGTAGATCGGCTCCCCCTCGCGAACGGCTGCAAAGTCGACGAGACCCGTCTCCGGGTCGCGCAGGATCACACCGAGATCGCCGATCCGGCCGCTGAGGCGTTGTGCGTCGTGAAACGGCGCTGAGGCGGCGAGAGCGGCCGCAGCGGAGCCGTTCGTCGACACCGCGTGCTGCGCGCTTTCAGCGGAACGTCCGGCCGAACGGCGATGCGCGACGCGAAGCGCGGTGAGCAACTCGGTGAGCTCAGGGATCAGCGCGGTTGCCTCGGCGTGCGTGAAGACCCGCTCCATGGCGGCAACCATGCCAGACACACGGGCCCGGCGTCGAGGTCAGTAGATGCCGAGCTCGAGCTGCGCCTCGTCCGACGCCATCGTCCGCGGGTCCCACGGCGGGGACCACACGAGGTTGATGTGCACGTCGCGAACCCCGGGCAGCGGCGCGCAGACCGCGTGCGCCTGGGTCTCGATGATCGGGCCCATGGGGCAGTACGGCGTGGTGAGAGTCATGTCGATCGTGAGCAGCCCGTCGTCGTCGATCTTGGTGCCGTAGATCAGACCGAGCGACACGATGTCGATGCCGATCTCCGGGTCGTACACCTCGCTCAGCGCCGCGCGGATGAGCTCGTCGGACGCCTTGGCCTCCGGCTGCGTCGTGGAGTCGGTCGTGGTCATGTTCCGGTCCTCGCTTCAGTTTCCGCCAGGCCCTCGAGCAGGGCGTTCCACACCAGCGTCGCGCATTTGACGCGCACGGGGTACGCGCGCACGCCGCGCAGCGCCTCGAGATCGCCGATATCGGCGGCGCCGGTGTCGCCGTTGCCCGTGAGCATGGCGCGGAACGTCTCGGCGAGCCGCGCGGCATCGGCGACGCTCATGCCGGTCACCGCCTCGCAGAGCATGCTCGCCGACGCCTGGCTGATCGAGCATCCGCGGCCGGTGAACCCGATGGCCACGACGGCGCCGCCGGCGAGACGGTAGCTCAGGTCGATCTCGTCGCCGCAGAGCGGGTTGTTCGCCTCGATGACGCGATCCGCGGGGTCAACAGTCTGGTGGTGACGGGGATTGCGGTAATGGTCGAGGATGATCTCGCGATAGAGATCGTCGTCGACCGGCGTGTAGCCAACTGCCATGAAGCCATCGTAGTCCAACGGTCCAGGAGCAAAACCTGAGGAGCCACCCCGAGAATGACGCCGATGGCCCGCACCGACGTCCTCGTGCCCACCGGCCGGCGCCAGGCCGATCCCGCCTTCTGGCTGCTCATCGGGCAGCTGGTCATGTTCACCGGCGTGGCCGCGGTGTTCCCGATCGCGCCGCTCTACGTCGCCCATCGCGGCGGAAGCTCCGTCGCGGTCGCGATCTTCATCGCCGGACCGCTCGTCGCGAACACCCTCGTGCAGGTCCCGGCCGGGCGCCTCTGCGACCGCTGGGGCCGGAAGCCGTTCCTCGTCGGGCCGCGTCTCGTCTATGCGTTCCTCTCGTTCTTCCTGTTCTTCAACATCGGCACGTTGCCGGTGCTCACCGCGCTGCGGATCCTCATGGGCGCGTGCGCCGGCGCCTACGTCCCGGCGCTCCGCGCCGCGCTGACGGATCTGAGCGATCCCACCCAGCGCGCGCAACGGTTTTCGCAGCTTCAGGCATACGAGATGGTCGGGCTGCTCGTGGGGCCGCTCATCGGTGGGGCCGCCGCGCTGTGGCAGGACTCGGCGGTGTTCGGCGTCACCGGCCTCGCGATGTTCATCGGCATCGGGCCGATGCTCCGGGTTCCGGAGACGCGCGCCGCGGCCGGGACGCGCGTCGCGCAGACGGAACGGTTCCGCTGGTGGAGCATTCGCGGCATCGTGGTGCCCATCGCCGCGCTGTTCGCGGTGGGGACCATCTGGTCCATGTACGACGTCGTCTGGCCGCAGTATCTCGCGGCGAGAGGCAACAGCCCGCTCATCATCGGGCTCTCCGTGAGCCTGTTCGCGCTGCCGATCCTGCTGCTGGCTCGAGCCGGCGGACGTCTGGCGGACCGTGTCGACCGGCGGAAGCTCGTGACCGCGGGGATGCTCGTCGTCGCGCTCTGCGCGTCGACGTATCCGTTCCTCCGCCTCCTCGCGGTGATCCTCGTCATCGGGGCGGTGGAGGCCGTTGCGACGGTCATCCTCGAGCCGAGCCTGTTCGCGGTGATCGGCGACAGCACGCCGGAGCATCTGCGCGGGCGCGCCATGGGGATCGGCGGGCTGTACCAGTTCTCGGGAATGGCGTTCGGCGCCGCCGTCCTCGGCTCGCTGTACGGCGTCAGCGCCGGCCTTCCGTTCTGGTGCGGCGCCGGCATCCTGCTGTGCGGCGCGCTCGTGTGTGCGGCGTGGCTCCCCGGACGCCCCGCACCCGGTTCGCACGTCGTCCAGCCGGCCGCGTTCCCGGTGCTCGAGCGTGAGCAGGGCTGAGCCGCGGCAGCCGCCGCCGCAGGCGCAATCGCCGAGGCTCTTCCTCGGTCACGGTGCGTCGGGCACCGCAGCGTCGATGCGGCCATGGGTGACCGCGCTGGCCGCGCACGGCATCGTTGCGCAGGCACTCGACCTGCCCCGGTCGAACCCGGAGCGCGCGATCGGCGTGTTCCGTGACGTGCTGACGGCACACCCTGACGCCGCCGCCGGCGGGCACTCATTCGGCGGCCGGATGGCGAGCATGCTCGCCGCGGAGCAGGCGGTGAACGCGTTGGTGCTGTTGAGCTATCCACTGCATCGGCCCGGGCATCCCGAGGAGTTGCGGACGTCGCACTGGGCTCGAATCGAATGCCCTGTGCTCTTCCTCTCGGGCGACCGCGACCCGTTCGCGAAGATCGATCTGCTGCGTCGCGAGGTGCGCGGATTGCGCAACGCGCAGCTGGTCGTCTACCCCGGGCTCGGCCACGGGTTGCTCGGCGTCCGCGAGGATGCTGCCGCGCGAATCGCCGCGTTTCTGGTCTAGCGGGAGGCGCCGCGCCGGGGGCGCGACCGCCGGACACCGATCGCGACGGTTGCAACGCCGCCGAAGATCATCGCCAGGCCGATGCCGGGGACGATCGAGCTGGCAGCGCCAGTTTCGGGTGTGTTCACGGAAGCCGCGAGACATGCACCGGCCGGGCGCGTGATGTCATTGGAGTGCAGCGTCACTGCGCCGTTGCGAGCGAGCACGCGGCCGGCCGCGACGTTCGCGCCCGTCGTCAGGGTGATGCTCGTCAGTGCCATGAGATTCCCCTGGAACCTCGTCGCTGTGCCCAGCGTTGCGGACGAGCCCACCTGCCAGAAGACCTGGCATGCCTGCGCCCCGTTGGTGAGACGCACCACGGAACTGCTCGACGTCGTCAGCGTGCTACCGATCTTGAAGATGAAGATGCCGCGGCCACTGAGCGTCAGCGAGCCTGTCAGCTGCGCTGACGAGCTGAACCGGTAGACGCCCGGTACCAGGTTCTTGCCGCCGAGATTCTTGCCGGTGAGGTTCGATGTCGTCGGGGAGTTGGCCGCGTCGTTGTATGCGGTGACAAGGTCGGTCTTCGCCCGAAGCGCAACCGCATCGGTGAGGTGCTTCGCGCCGGTGACGACACCCGGCGGAAAGCCGGTGAGTGCGGAACCAGGGCGCAGGCCCAGCTCACCGGTGACCACCGTGGGGCCGGTGTTGGTGATCGTGGATCCGCCCAGAACGGTGAAGTTGAGCGCGGTGCCAAGTCGTGGCGACGTTGCCGCGAATGCTGTGACGGGCCACGCGGCCGCGAACAGCAGCGTTGCACCAAGGACGAGCGGAATCATGGTCGGGCGTTTGAACATGCTCCCACCGTGTTCCGAATTCCCGTCGGGACACGGCCACTGTGTCAACTGTCACCACACGCGACCACGCGCGTTGCACGACAGGCCCGCGACCGTACGCAAGCGAACACACCACGTGCGGCGCGCGATTGCGCGCGGGCGGGTCAGACGCGAAAGACCCTGCGGACCTCGTCGAGACCCTCGCCGAGGGCGTCGATCTCCTCGTGCGTCGTGTAGAGATACACGGACGCACGCGCCATCGACGGCACGTCATAGCGAGCCATCAGCGGCTGTGCGCAGTGATGTCCGGCTCTCACCGCGATGCCGCGGCGGTCGAGGATCGTGCCGACGTCGTGCGCGTGCACGTCGGCGAGGTTGAAGCTGACCACGCCGCCTCGCGCCTCGAGATCCCGCGGCCCGAAGATCGTGATCTCGCCAACTTCGTCCAGAACATCGAGAAGATGCCTCGTCAGGGCAAGCTCGTGCGCGTGGATGCGCTCGCGGCCGACTGCGTCGATGTAGTCGCACGCCGCCGAGAGGCCCACGGCGCCGGCCACGTCCGGGGTCCCCGCCTCGAACTTGTGCGGGACCTCGTTCCACGTGCTGCGCTCGAGGGTGACGCGGCTGATCATGCTTCCCCCACCGAGGAACGGCGGCATGCGTTCGAGCAGCTCCGGCCGTGCCCAGAGCACGCCGATTCCCATCGGCGCGCACATCTTGTGCCCGCTGAACGCGATGAAGTCGCAGTCCAGGTCGCGGGCAGAAAACGGCATGTGCGGCACCGACTGCGCCGCGTCGAGACAGACGAGCGCGCCCGCCGCGTGGGCGCGGCTCGTGATCGTGCGGATGTCGCTCACCGTGCCGAGGACGTTCGACTGATGACTGATGGCGACGAGTCGAGTCGGCCGGGCCAGGAGCTCGTCGAGGTTGCTGAGGTCGAGCCGGCCGTCCTCATCGACGCCGAGTGCGACGAGCTGCAGGCCGCGCCGCTCCGCCGCAAGCTGCCAGGGCACCAGGTTGCTGTGGTGCTCCATGACGGTGACGAGGATGCGGTCTCCGGGCTGCAGCAGCTGAGTCGCGTAGGACGACGCCACGAGGTTGATGGCCTCGGTCGTGTTGCGCACGAAGACGAGCCCTTCGGGCGGCGCATCGATGAACGCCGCTACCCGAACCCGCGCCTGTTCGAAGGCGTCGGTCGCATCGTTGCCGAGCGTGTGCACGCCGCGGTGGACATTCGCGTTGCTGGTGGCGTAATACGCGTCGACGGCATCCACCACCGCGCGCGGTTTCTGGGAGGTCGCGGCCGAGTCCAGGTAGACGAGTGGATGCGTGCCGATCTGACGCTCGAGAATCGGGAAGTCGGTGCGGATCCGCGCGACGTCGAGCGCGGTCGGCGCCGCGGCATGCGCGCTCACGGCGCGACCGCCTCGTCGGCCAGCGCGACCCGCAGCACACCGTCCGCGCCGATCTCGACTCGATGCACTCGCACGGGCTCGACTGCCGGAAGCGTGAGCGGATCCCCGGTCCGGAGGTCGAAGCTCGACCCGTGGAGCGGGCATTCGATGACGCAGCGGTCGATGTCGAGATCGCCCTCGCTCAACGACGCCTCAGCATGGCTGCACGTGTCGTCGAGCGCGTAGAAGGTCCCGCCGGCGTTGAAGATGGCGACCGGGACGCCGTCGATCTCCACGCGAGCGGCGCATCCCGGCGGGATGTCGCTCGCTCGAGCCACCTCGACCCAGCCGTCGCTCATGCGTCCGCCGCGGCGACCCCGGCAACCGAGGCGCCCGCGATCTCCGCATCCAGCAACGCACCGGCGAGCTCGGCGAATCCGCGGTGCGGCACGCGGTCGAGGACGTCGTCCATGAACCCTCGGACGATCAGCGAGCTTGCCTCGTCCGGCGGAACACCGCGAGCCATCAGGTAGAACCGCTGGTCCGAATCGATGTGACCGGCCGTCGCGCCGTGCCCGCACTTCACGTCGTTGGCGCGGATCTCGAGGCGCGGGATCGAGTCGGCCTTCGCGCCCTGGCTCAGCAGGAGGTTGCGGTTGGCCACGTAGCCGTCGGCATGCACCGCCGTCGGTGCGACGTCGATCATCCCGCCGTACACCGAACGCGCCTGGTCGCGGACCGCCACCTTGAGGAGCAGGTTGCTGCGCGTCTCCGCGCCGATGTGCGCCTGCAACGACTGATGGTCGATGTGCTGCGTGCCGTCGCCGAAGCAGATCCCGAGGATGTCGGCCTCGCTGCCGATCCCGTCGAGCATCACCTCCCACCACGCCTTCTGGAGGCGGGCTCCCAGCGTGATGCCGGTGAAGCGGAGCTTCGCGTTGGCGTCGAGCGACGTGCGCTGCATCGCGATGTGCCACACGCCGGCTCCCCAGTCCTGCACGGTGTGGTAGTCGAGGCGCGCATCGCGGCCGGCGGAGAGCACGACCATCGCGTCGCTCAGCACGGCGGCGGGTCCCTCGGATGAGGCGTAGGCGTCGATCACCGTGAGAGACGCTCCCTCGTCGAGGAGGACGGCCGTGGTGGGAAAGACAGCGACATCGCTGCCGGATGCGGCATGCGCGATCCACACCGGGACGAGCGCCTCGACGCCCTGCGGAACGTAGACGAACGCGCCACCGCGCCAGAGCGCGTTCCACAGCGCGATGAACTTCGACTCATCGACGCGAACCGCTGCAAGCGCGCGCTGCACGAGCTCGGGGTGGACGGTCGCCGCCTCCTCGAGCGTCGTCACGATGATCCCCTGGGCGAGCAGCGTGTCCGCCCCCTCGATGAGCGACTCCGCCGGTCCGTCGAAGATCAATGCCGCGTTCGGCGCCGCGCTGCCCCGCTGCGCGCGCATCGCCTCGAGGACGTCTGTGTCGACGCTCAGAAGCGGCGCGAAGCGCTCGACATGCAGGCCCGAGATGTCGGTGCGCCGCCAGTCCTCGTCGCTGTGCGACGACGGCATGGGCAGCGCTTCGTATGCGTCCCAGGCGATGCGCCTGCGCGCCGCGAGCCACGCCGGGGATGCGTCCGCCCGGGCTGCCGCGACCCGTGGCCCGAGCATCGCCGTGGGCTCCGCGGTCAGCGGGGTCGTCACCCGATCGAACCCTCCATGGAGAGCGCGAGCAGGCGGTTGAGCTCCACCGCGTACTCCATCGGGAGCTCCTTGACGAACGGCTCGAAGAAGCCGTTGACGATCAGCGCGGTGGCGTCCATCTCGCTGATGCCGCGCGATGTCAGATAGAAGATCTGATCCTCGCCGACCTTGCTGACGCTCGCCTCGTGGCCGATCGTCACATCCGGGTTCTCGATGTCCATGTACGGGTACGTGTCGCTGCGCGACGCCTCGTCGAGCAGCAGCGCATCGCAGCGAACGCTCACCTTGACGTTGTGCGCCTTCGGCAGCACCTTGATGTGACCGCGGTACGACGTGCGGCCCGTGCCCTTGCTGATCGAGCGCGAGACGATGTTGCTGGTGGTGTTCGGCGCCACATGGATCGCCTTGCTGCCGGCGTCCTGGTGCTGACCGTCGCCGGCGAACGCCGCGCTCATCACCTCGGCGTGCGCGCGCTCGCCCATCAGGTACACCGACGGGTACTTCATGGTCACCTTCGAGCCGAGGTTGCCGTCGATCCACTCGACGGTTGCGTCCTCATTGGCGATGGCCCGCTTGGTGACCAGGTTGTAGACGTTGTCCGACCAGTTCTGGATGGTCGTGTAGCGGATCTTGGCGCCCTTGTGCGCGATCAACTCGACGACAGCGCTGTGCAGGGAGTCACTCGAGTAGTTCGGCGCGGTGCAGCCTTCGATGTAGTGCACCGAGGAGCCCTCGTCGGCGATGATCAGCGTCCGCTCGAACTGACCCATGTTGTCGCTGTTGATCCGGAAGTACGCCTGCAGCGGGATGTCCACCTTGACGCCCTTGGGCACGTAGACGAACGACCCTCCCGACCAGACCGCGCTGTTCAGCGCGGCGAACTTGTTGTCATTCGGCGGGATGACTGTGCCGAAGTACTTGCGGAACAGCTCCTCGTGCTCGCGAAGGCCGGTGTCGCAGTCGCTGAAGAGCACGCCCTGCTTCTCGAGATCCTCGCGGATGCTGTGGTAGACGACCTCGGAGTCGTACTGCGCGCTCACGCCGGCGAGGAACTGGCGCTCCGCCTGCGGGATGCCGAGGCGGTCGAAGGTGTTCTTGATCGAGTCGGGGACGTCGTCCCAGGACCTGCTCATCTCCTCGACGGGCTTGACGTAGTAGTAGATGTTCTCGAAGTCGAGTCCGGAGAGATCCGCGCCCCACGTCGGCATGGGGCGTTTGCGGAAGTGGTCGAGCGCCTTGAGACGGAACTTCAGCATCCACTCGGGCTCGTTCTTGTGCATCGAGATCGACGCGACAACCTCGGGTGACAAACCCTTGGCCGTGCGGAACACCGACACGTCGACGTCGGAAAAGCCGTACTGGTAGTCCTTGGTCAGCTCTTTCGCTTGAATCGCCATCGCGAGTCTCCTTACGCGGTGGCGGCCACGGCCGTCCCCAGAATTGGTTCGTAGCCCTCGCGCTCGATCTGTCGCGCAAGGTCCGGCCCGCCGGAGGTGACCACGCGGCCGTCGTGAAGGACGTGCACGCGGTCCGGGTGAAGGTGTTCGAGGATGCGCGGGTAGTGGGTGATCACCAGCACGCCCATATCGGGCCCGCAGAGGCGCATCACACCGTCGGCGACGGTGCGCAGCGCGTCGACGTCGAGACCGGAGTCGGTCTCGTCGAGGATCGCGAGCTTGGGACGCAGCATGGCGAGCTGCAGGATCTCCATGCGCTTCTTCTCGCCGCCCGAGAACCCGTCGTTGATGTAGCGCGAGCGGAAGCTCTCGTCGATCTTCAGCTCCTGCATCTCGGCGCTGAGACGGTTCAGGAACTCGCGCGCCGGCATCTCCTTGCCCTGCGCGCGAAGCGCCGCCCGCAGGAAGTTCACCGTGGTGACCCCGGGGATGGCCGTCGGGTACTGGAAGCAGAGGAACAGGCCGAGACGCGCCCGCGCGTCGGCGGTGAGCGGCAGGAGGTCCTCGCCGCCGAACGTGGCGGCGCCACCGGTGACGGCGTACTTGGGGTGTCCCATCAACGTGTACGCGAGCGTGCTCTTGCCCGAGCCGTTCGGACCCATGAGCGCATGCACCTCGCCCTGGGGGATCTCGAGGTCGACGCCCTTGAGGATCTCCTTGCCCTCGACGGTCGCATGGAGTCCCTTGACGGAAAGCATCGCCCCGTTCATCGGCCGGCCTCGCCGGACGCGGGCGCCATGGCGTCGATCAGCGACTGATCGGCGACGAGCTCGGCCAGCGTGGTCTGGCTCAAAACGGCGTCGATGCTCTGCTTGAGACGCATCCACAGCGCGCGAGACGCGCACTCGCCCTCCCGTTGACAGGCGCCGGTCACGTAGCCGTGTGCCACGCACTCGACGGGGGCGACCTCGCCCTCGATGACGGTCACGACGTCGAGGACGCTGATCTGCTCGGCCGGGCGCGTGAGCGAGTAGCCGCCGTGAACGCCGCGGGTGCTCTCGACCAGGCCCCCACGGCGCAGCTGTGAGGCGAGTTGCTCGAGGTAGGCGAGCGGCAGATGCTCGACTCGAGCCACCTCGGCGATGCTCAGCGGGCCGGCGCCGTATGCCTTGGCGAACTCAGTCATCATGCGCAGGCCGTAGTGGGCTTTCGAGCTCACCCGCATCGAGAACGACGCTGCCGGCGGCGCGCCGGGCTCGGATGTGTGCCGGTGAGCGGTCCGCCGCCCGGAGCTCTGGAGAATTCCGACTGTCATGGTCAGGATTATACATCGGGGCACCGTCGCATCGAGGGGAGTGGCGCGCCCGCTGAGATATTCTCGGCACGTCCACATGCCGCGTCCACACCTTCGTCTGCTGATCGCCGGAACGCTCGCCGGCCTTCTTCTGGCCGGGTGTGGCGGGACGAGCAGCCAGACCTCGCCGACCCCTCGTCCGCTCTCGACGGCGCAGATCCAGTCCCGATACAGCGCGGCCGCAAGCGCTTACAACGCATTCGAGGCGCAGATCGCCGTCACAGAGAACGCCGCGTGCGACGTGGGCAGCCCGACCGCGTCCCTCACCGCCTGCCAGACCGCGCTCAGCGATCAGCGCCAGGCGACGATCGCCTACGACGACGCGCTCCGGGCCACCACGTTCACCGGGGAGGCGGCCACCGACGCGAGCCACCTGCTCAGCGACGACGCCGCGATCGAAGCGCTCCTCGAGCAGGCCGCCACCGCCCCGAGCCTCGCGACCATCGCGAGCGTGCAGTCACAGGTGATTCCGCTGCTCGCCACCGCGGTCGCGGCAGCGGCCGCGCTCCGCGCGGACATCGGGCTGCCGGCGCCGGCCTGACCTCAGCGAGCTGACGCGCCGACCGCGGCGCCCGTGCGACCGCGGATCTGCTGGACGGCGGCGGCGATGAGCGCCGCGGCCCGATCGACGTCCTCGAGCGTCGTGGAGCGGCCGGTCGTGCAGCGGAGCGCTCCGGCAGCCAGGTCGTCGGGGTAGCCCATCGCCCGTAGGACGTGCGACGGCAGTGGCGCACCGCCGGCGCAGGCGGACCCGGCCGATGCGTCGACGCCGGCCATGTCGAGCGCGGTGAGGAGGACGTCGCTGCGCACGCCGGGGAACGCGAACGTCGCGAAGCCCGGAGCGGTGTGGTCGCCCGCACCCGTGTCGATCGCCCCCGGCACCGACGCGAGCACGGCCGCCACGAGGCGCCGGCAGACGCCCGCCTGACGGTCGCCCTCCACGGCTCGCCGCCGCTCCGCCAGGTCCGCTGCCGCCGCGAAGCCGGTGATCCCCGCGACGTTCTCGGTGGCGCTCCGCCGGTTGCGCTCCTGGCCGCCCCCGGTCGTCTGCGCCGCGATGGCGACGCCGTGGCGCACCCAGAGGGCACCGACCCCCTTGGGCCCGTACAGCTTGTGCGCCGACAGCGAGAGCAGGTCGACACCGAGCGCGCCGGGGTCGACGGGGATCCGGCCGAGGGCCTGCACCGCATCGGTGTGGATGAGCGTCGCCGGGTTGCGCCGGTGCACCGCCGCGGCGATCGCCGCGACATCCTGGACCGCTCCCGTCTCGTTATTGACGAGCATGACGGAAACAAGCACGGTCTCCGGCGTCACCACCGCGGCGACCGCGTCGGGAGCGACCCGCCCGTCGCGCGCGCACGCCACGATGGTGAGCGCGGCCGCCCCGGTCTCCTCGAGCCGGCGCGCCGTCTCGAGCACGCCGTCGTGCTCGACGGCGCTCACGACGAGGTGCCGTCCCCGCTCCGCGCCCCAGCGTTCGAGGACGCCGCGCAGCGCCAGGTTGTCGGCCTCGGTGCCCGAACCGGTGAACACGATCTCCCGCTGGGTGCAGCCCAGGACGGCGGCAACGCGGTCCCGCGCGGAGTCGACCGCGGCCCGCGCGGCGCGTCCGGTCGCGTGCACCGCCGAAGGATTCCCGTACGTTGTGGTCAAGTACGGCATCATCTCCTTGAGCGCCTCGGCGGCGAGCGGCGTCGTCGCGGCGTGGTCGAGGTAGAGCCGCGTCACGCGGGGCTCCGCCGATGCCCGGTGTCCCCCGACCCCCGCACGCGCGCGATCACCGCGTCGGTGAACGCGGATGTCGACGATTCCCCGCCGAGATCCGACGTCGCGACGCCCGCCCGCAGGACGTCGAAGACGGCGTCGCGAATCCGCGTGGACGCCCACCGGCAGCGTTCGTCGGTCGCGAAACCGAGCACCGCCGAGGCGGCGAGGATCATGGCCATGGGATTCGCGACGTTCTTGCCCTCGAGGCTCGGTGCGGTGCCGTGCGGCGCCTCCGCCATGACCACCGTGGGAACGAGCGAGTCGTCGCCGAACCCGAGGAGCAGCGATTCGGCTCCCGCGATGGTGCCGAACAGCGGGAGCACCAGGTCGCTCAGGCAGTCGCCGTCGCGGTTGAGCGCCGGGATGACGAGCGCATCGCCGGCTCTGCTGAAGAGCAGCGCGTACGTCGCGTCGATGAGCTGCGGCTCGTAGTCGACGTCCGGGTGGCGCCCCGCGGCGGCGTCGAGCTCCTCCTTGAACATCCCCTCGTAGATGCGCGAAACCGTGAACTTGGGCCCGCCGAAAACCCTGGCATGCGTCCGTGCCGCATGGACGAAGGCGAACTCGGCCACCGCTCGGCACGTGGCTCGCGAGATGCGCTCCGTGCGGTACGCGATCTCGTCGCCGCCGGACTCCTCGCGCCACTCCTTCGCGTTGTACGCGTCGTCGACGGCCATGCGAACGATGCTGATCGGGGCGCTCACCCCCGCGATCCCGGCAACGCCCGGGATGCGCTGCCCGGTGCGGAGGATCACCCGGCCACCGACACGCTCTCGCAACAGCGCGTTGGGACTCCCGACATCACCGCGGTCGGTCGGCGTGACGGTCGCGGCCTTGAGGCCGAAACCCGCCGTGCGCATGGCGTCCGCAGCTTCCGCGACCACCGCGTTGGCGGTTTCGCGGCGATGCGCGAGCGAGAGATCGAATGTCTGCAGTTCGAGGTCCGCGCCGATCACGTCCGGCGCGACCACGCGCAGCGCCTCGTCGAGGAGTTCCTGCCCGGTCTGGTCGCCACGGAGGACGACGATGGTTGTCACGCCGAAAGGGTACGTCGCGGCGCCACGACACCCGGTCGCTCGCTGCGTGACCACCCCGCGATGCGATCATCGCCGCGTGCCGAACTCGATGACCGCGCGAGACGAGGAGCGCCGGCAGGAACACCGTCCGGGCGCGGTCCTCTACGTGTACACGTGGGACCTGATCCTCGTGATCCTCGCGCTGCTCGTGACTCTCGCCCCGTTTGCAGGGGCCGTGCAGAGCAGCTCCGGTGCGCAGCCGTTGCCGTTCTACGCGCAGGTGATCGAGGCGGTGTCATCCGCCGCCTTCGCCGCGACGCTGATCATCCTCGCGGCGTTGCTGACCCGCCGGTACGCGTGGGTGCGCATCGTGCAGATAGGGACGCTCGTGACCCACATCACCCTCGCGATCATCTCGGAGATCGTGCTGGCGATCTCCGGCAACAGCGCCGGCGTGCCCGGGCTGCTCGGGACGCTGCTCTTCGTGCTGCTCGACGGTCTCGCGATCCTGATCATGACCGACCGCCGGGTGGTGACCTGGTACGACCAGCGGGCCGCGATCCCGGTGTACGCGTGGGCGGTGCTGGTGCTCTGGGTCGGCGGCAGCGCGCTCAACATCGTCCTGGACGCCGTCTACCACTGACGGCCGTCCGTGAACCGCTGACTATCGATCAGACATACGTGAGCAGGTCCTCGACGATGTCCACCAGCTCATCGTTGCGCACCGGCTTCATCATCACGGCCGCGGCGCCCAGCTGCTGCGCTCGTTCTCGTGCCTGGACATCGCCCGCGGCGGTGAGGATCACCACGCCGGCACGCGGGTGCTCGGGTGCGAACCGGATCGCCTGAAACAGCTCGAGCCCGTCGGTGTCGAGCGTGGCGTCAAGGATCAGGACATCCGGCTCGAAGCTCTTGAGCTCGGCGCGCACCTCGCGCACCGCCTTGGCCCAGCGCACGTCGTGACCCACCAGGGTGAAACGGTTGATCACCTGCTGGGCCACGGCGGCCTCATCCTCGGCGACCAGGATGCGGGCGCGGACTGGCGGCATGACCGCGCATCCTAGGGTTCCGGCCCGTGCTCGTGCCGGGCACCCTCCGGCGAACGCGGGCTCCTGCGTACACTGGCGCCGGCGATGCCGCTCCCACCTCACGTCCTGCTCGGCACTGAGCGGACCCGGCACGGGTCCTCCGACGGCAATCGTTTCACGCGCTGGCTGCACCGGCCGTCGCGCCACCCCGCCAACATCGACGGCCGGGCAGGCTCCGCGCCCACCGCTCCGGAGCCCGCGAAACGGGCAGGCCCGCAGGTCGACGGCGAGACGCGCGCCTTCTGGGCCGGCAGCGAGACCGCGGCGATCAGCTCGAAGCGCGCGGCGGCGCTGGTCGATGCGCACGAACGTGGACACTCACGTGCCGGAGGACGGCCTCCGGGCAATCCCGCCTTCAGTGAAGCGCTCTTCGTCGAGCTCATGCGAGCAAGTCAGTACCGCCGCGCGTTCACGTTGCTGAGCGAGGACTGCCAGCTGAGCTGGGGATCGCCCGAGGCGTTCGCCGAGGCTCAGGGTGCGTCGACCATGCGAAGGCTCCACGGGGTGAGCGTCAAAGAGGTTCGATACCTGCCGGAGTGGACCGATGCGTCCCGCGGCACCACGTACCACGACGTGGCCGAGCTCGACGTGGAGTACGAGGTCGGCGATCCGGAGCCGGTGGCGCGGCTCCGTCGCGTGGTGCACCTGGTGCCCGGCGGTGGGCGCTGGCGCTCGATCTGCTACCCCGTGTAACAGCAGTTCACCGACGTTCGCACCCCGAGCCGACCGTGGGACAATCCCGACTCGTGCAATCCGCCGCCACACGCGCGCAACCGGGTCCGATGGAGCGCACATGCCTGGAGATCGCCCGGATCGAACGTGAGGCAGCCTTCCGTCGCGGGCGGATCTCGCGCACCCGGCTCCGCGTCCGCGAAGCCGATGTCCTCATCGACCTGATCGAGGAGTGCCGGATGCGCTCGTTCCGGTTGATCCCACCCGTGCTCTGGAGCGCGGTCGTGCGAGCCGTGGGCGCTGTGGACTCGGACCTGCGCGACCGTCTCGGCATCGACCGCGACCCGGACCACGTCGCCGACATCCTGTTCGAGGCCCAGGAGGTCCTGCTCCTGCGCTCGTTGGAATCCCGGCGACCGAGGCTCGCCCCGATCATCCCGCTGTTCGGTCCGCACGGCCGGACCGCGGCGGCGGGTTGATCGCCCGTCCCGGATGACCTGGGACGTCGCCGTCGCGGGGACGTTCCACAGCGACGACCTGACGACACCCGCCGGCCGGTGCGACGCTCTCGGCGGCTCGGCCGTCTACTTCTCGCTCGCGGCGTCTCGCTATGCGCCGGTCCACGTGAACGGCATCGTCGGCGAGGACACCGTGAACGAGTACCGCCGGATCCTCGACCGTCCGTCGATCCATCTCGACGGCATGGTCGTCAGCAGCACGCCGACCTTCCGCTGGCACGCGGTCCACGACTTCGACCGGTGGGTGACGGCGCAGGAGTCGTCCGAGCCGGGGTGTGACCCGCTGTGGGAACCGACGTTGTCGGAGGCGTCACGGCGCGCCGGAGTGCTCTTCGTCGGCAGCATGAGCCCGGCGCTGCAGCATCGGGTCATCGATCAGTCCGGGGCGACACTCATCGGCCTCGACTCGATGAGCGAGTTCATCGCGAGCGACCCTGACGGCGTCCGCGCGCTCGTCGCGCGAGCCGACGTGCTCTTCCTCACGGACGGCGAGCTCGCCGGTCTCACCGGAACGGACGACTGGCGGGCGTCGGCAGCCGGGCTCTGCGGCACCGGGCGTCTGCGAGCCGTGGTCGTCAAGCGTGGTCCCAACGGAGCGGCCTGCGTCACCGCCGGTGGGATCATGGAGATGAGCGCGGTGCCGGTGGCCGAGGTGGTCGATCCGACGGGCGCCGGCGACGCGCTGGCCGGCGGGTTCCTCGGCACGGCGGCGGTGGACGAGCGGGCCGACTCGGCGGTCTTCGAGTCCGCGCTCGCCGAAGGGCTCGGCTGCGCGGCGGACGCGATCGTCGCCTTCGGTACTGCGGGGCTGGCAGCGACCGGCACCGTATGATCGCGGGCGAATGGCAACGAGGCAGCGTGATCTGGGGACTCCGATCGACCGCAACCTCGCGCTCGAGCTGGTGCGTGTCACGGAAGGCGCTGCGATGTCGGCCGCCCGCCACATGGGACGGAACCAGAAGGAGGAGGCCGACCAGGCGGCGGTCGACTCGATGCGCCGGAGCCTCGGGTTTGTCGACATGGACGGCGTCGTGGTCATCGGCGAGGGCGAGAAGGACGAGGCGCCGATGCTGTACATCGGCGAGCAGGTCGGCAACGGGAACCCCCCGCAGGTGGATGTCGCCGTGGACCCGATCGACGGCACGCGGCTCGTCGCCCGGGGGATTCCCGGCGGGATAGCGACCGTCGCGCTCGCCGAGCGCGGATCGATGTTTCACAGCCACCTCCACTACATGGAGAAGCTGATCGTCGGGCCCGCAGCCGCCAAGGTGATCGACATCACCGCCAGCGTCGCCCAGAACCTGAAACGCATCGCGCGCGCCGAGGATCGCCGTGTCGAGGACCTCACGGTCGTGGTGCTCGACCGCGAGCGCCACGAGACCCTGCTGGACGAGATCCGTTCTGCGGGCGCCCGTGTGAAGCTGATCATGGACGGCGACGTCGCAGCCGGGCTGATGGCCGCGATGGAGCATCGCACCGGCATCGACGTGCTCATGGGCATCGGCGGCGCGCCGGAGGCGGTCCTGGCGGCGTGCGGCATCAAGTGCATCGGCGGCGGCATGCAGGCACGTCTCTGGCTCAGCGAGGGTGAGCGCACCGTGCTCGAGCAGGAGGGCAAGAGCGAGGACCTCGTTCTCGAGCTGGACGATCTCGTCGCCGGCGACAACGTGTTCTTCGCCGCCACCGGCATCACCAGTGGCGAGCTGCTCGAGGGGGTGCGGTTCCTCGGCGAGGACCGCTGTCGCACTCAGAGCCTGGTCATGCGTTCGTATTCGGGAACCGCACGGTACATCGACGCGGAGCACAATCTGGCAAAGCTGCGCCGCCGCCGCGACCCCGTGGAGCTCGCGTCCAAGGGAACCGCGATCGATCAGGCGTAGCCGGGCCGTGCGCAGGGGCGCGGGCGGCTCTCATCCAGGTGACAGAATCGGAGCTCGGTAATGAAGGCACGATTTCGCCCGAGCGCGAACCTCATGCGCTGGTTCACGCCGGGGCTGCACGTCAAACGCTGGCTGCTGCTGCTGTTTGTGGCGATCGTGATGATCAGCCTTGCCGTCGGGTATCTGCTGCGTGATCTGTACAGCGCGAACTTCGTGTTCCCGGCTTTCGTCGGCGATCTCACGCTGCAGTTCCTGCCGCGCCTGGTGCGCGCCCTGCTCTTCGCGCTGGTCGGCGTCGGGCTCATCATCATGTGCTTCTACAAGCTCAGCCAGTCGATCCTCGGGCCGTTCCTCCCCGGGCGCGGCACCACCGAACGCGGTCTCGCCGAACAGCTCTACAAGTTCCGCTACCTGGCCAAGGGACCGCGCGTGGTGGCCATCGGCGGCGGGACCGGGCTGTCATCGCTGCTCCGCGGCATCAAGAAGTACACGGGCAACATCGTCGCGATCGTCACCGTGGCCGACGACGGCGGCTCCAGCGGGCGGCTGCGTGAGGAATACCGCGTGCTGCCCCCGGGCGATATCCGTCAATGCCTCACCGCGCTCGCGGAAACCGAGCCGCTCATGACCGAGCTCTTCCAGCATCGCTTCGGTGGCGATGGCGCGCTCTCCGGTCACTCGTTCGGCAATCTGTTCATCACCGCCATGGCGGAGATCACCGGCGACTTCGAGCACGCGATTCGGGAATCGGGCCGGGTTCTTGCCGTTCGCGGTCAGATCGTGCCCGCGACGCTTCGTGACGTCGTCCTCTGCGCCACCGCCGGAAGTGAGCTCCGCGTCGGCGAATCCAAGGTGCCGCAGGGAGCCGACCGCATCGACCGCGTGTTCCTCGAGCCCCCCGACGCGGAGATCAACCCCGAGGCCGAGAGCGCGATCCTGGCCGCAGAGTTGATCATCGTCGGGCCCGGATCGCTCTACACATCCATCCTGCCCAACCTCCTCATCGAGGGCATGGTGGAAGCGCTGCGGGCCAGCCCGGCTGTGAAGGTCTACGTGTGCAACATCGCCGGACAGCCCGGCGAGACCCTGGGGTACTCGGTGAGCGAGCACCTCAAGACGATCGAGGAGCACGTCGGCAACCATCTCTTCGACTACGTGATCGTCAACAGCAACACCGGCCTGCCGTTGCCCGCGTCCGCGCTGGAGGCCGGGGTCACGCGCGTCGGCTTCGACCGCGATCAGGCGGCGCAGCAGCAGGTGAACTACATCCTCGCCGACGTGGCCTCATCGACGATCTCGACGCACCATGACCCCGACAAGCTGTCCAAGGTGATCATGAAGCGGATCTGGCACTAACCGGATCCGGCGAGCGCATCCGGCGGACATCGGCAACGCTGAGCACGAGAACCGTCGGAGCGGCGACGATCGCTGCGCCGATCCAGAACGCACCCGACAGGCCGACGGCGATCGCCACGGGTGCCGCCACCGCGAGGCCGACCGGCGTGAACACCAGCGACCCGAGCGCGTCGTATGACGAGACGCGCGACAGCAGCTCCGCGGGGATCTCACGCTGCATCGTCGTCACCCACAGCACACCGAACACCTCGGTCCCGAGACCCGCGAGGAACGCGGACACGAGCACCAGCGGGAGCGGCGCGCCG
>Ga0307373_10001420_pt1 | contig 45032 bp, 35 predicted proteins | sample OX2MG_FD_202534 | JGI IMG/M metagenome (GOLD analysis project Ga0307373, IMG submission 202534) | Soil microbial communities from Risofladan, Vaasa, Finland - OX-2 | ecosystem: Environmental > Terrestrial > Soil > Coastal area > Acid sulfate soil | place: Finland: Risofladan, Vaasa | collected...
TGATGACACGCATTGCTGCGAAGGTCACCGCTCATAGTATGGGCATGATGGTCAACGCCCTGTTGGGACGACCAGTACTCCAATTGGCGGCTCTCGCCGTCTAGCAACTAGCACAAAGCGTACATATATTTCTCATCGGCCAGCGCCATCTTGCGCCTCTTCCCGCAGCCGTTGCATGTCGCGCATCGGCGGGACGCCGAAAAGGCTTTTGTACTCCCGATTGAAACTAGCTACGTCCCTCGCTTTACGCCAGAGGCTCGAAAAGCGAATCAGGCTTTGGTTGATTTGCTGAGCAAGGTCGCTGAGCGAAAGAAGGCGACCCCCGCTCAAATCGCGCTTGTCTGGCTGCTTGCCCAGAAGCCGTGGATCGTACCGATTCCGGGTACCACGAAGCTCTCTCGCCTGGAGGAGAACATCGGAGCGACTGCCGTCGAACTAACGCCCGACGATCTCCGCGAAATCGAGAGCGCCGCATCGAAGATCACTGTGCAGGGGGCTCGCTACCCCGAAGACCTGGAGCGAAGGACGGGTCGCTGAGCGGCAACATCGCTTCAGCATCGGCCTCGCGCAGTGTGGTATAGTGACCAGGTATTGACTGTCCGGCCATCAAACATACTGATGGCAATCTTCTGTATGAGAAACGATGCGAGATTCGATACAGATTAGACCAGCACAGCCAGGCGACGCTGAGGTAGCGGCGGTCCTACTTTACTCAGCGTATATGCATACGCACGTCACCTATCCTCTGCGAGAAGAACACGGGAGCGGATTGATCGAGCGTTTACAGCGCTACTTTCGCCAGGACGGCAATCGTTTTAGCTATCAAAACATCCAGGTCGCTGACCACAGCTCAGAGGTGGTCGGGTTGGTGTTGAGCTTTGGGGGTCGAGATGAGGCACGGCTCAACGCCGCCGTTGCAAGCTGGCTCGAACGGGAGGCGGAGGACGATGAATGGTATGTCGATGCGCTCGCTGTGTTCAGAAATTGGGGCCGCAAAGGGATCGGCATGCGCCTGATGCAAAGTGCGGAGCAGCTGGCACGCCAGCACCACTATGCCAAAATCGCTCTGCATGTCGCTCAAGGGAACAAACAGGCATTGGATCTGTATGCGCATCTGCACTATGTTGTCACCCAGCAGACCCTCCTCTATCAACGTCCCCATGTACGCATGGTAAAAACATTGGAAAACTGGGAACAGGGAAACGATGGAACGGAAAGTACGCAGAGGCGTTCTCAATGAATCGTAAACAATCATACGAGTCAGTGTCGAGGCACACTATTGTCCGGCAACGAGGCCGCTTCTTTGGGTTGCCCATGTCCGCGCCAGGGAATGTGCGACATGCTGCGTATGATGAGCAATAGCGCAACAAGTATCCAGAAACAATAGGCCAGGTCTTGTTCCAGGAAGGCACTATCTACCGTACCTTGCACCATCGCGGCTACCATCGCGGCCCCGACCCCAATGGTGATCCATTGCAATGTCTGGTTCTGCTCATTTTCGTGCGAGCGCAGATTGAGCAGAATACGCCTGAATAACCAGAAAAAGAGGACGACTACGGCGATAAATGCCAGCACACCGAAGATACCCATGCTAACCCAAATTTGCAGCAATACATTGTGCGGATGAGACAAATCTGGCTGATTGTGCAGACCGACCAGCGGTGCGCCCGTAAAAATGTTTTTCGACGCCCAGTAGTGGAACATGCCCGGCGTTTGGCAGACAGTATTGAGGCTATAATGACAGAGCCAGTTATCCAGACCATAGCCAAACCAGGGAGCATTATGAATCATATTCAGCGCGGCCTGCCAGAGCGAGAAGCGCACTGTAAGCGTGTTGATGCCATTCGCGCCGGTATGCCCATAAAATATGGCCGCTTCGATACGCCGACGGAAGAGATAACCACCTATGCCGAGCGCCACCACAGCAATAGCTCCACCAATCAGCAGCACATTACGCTTACGAATTGAGAGAGCAAGTATGAATACGGCAGCAGCAGCAATGGCAATTTCCGCCCCATTCGACTGCGTTAAATACAGCACGCACAGCAATACGGCGATGAATGCGAGAGCAACAATACGCTCTATCCAGACTGTTACGGTCGGTAGGCTCTTGCGCGACTTCAAGAACGCCCACGCAAAACCAATGGGTAGTACATAATCAAAAAGCAACCCGATGCTGTTCGCACTCCCATAGACCGCACTGACGCGACGGATACCATCTTCCAGCACAAGTGTATTCTTGAAGAACAGGTACTGCACAAGGCCCATCAGCGCAATCACAAAACCCGTCGCCAGTAGAGCGCCTACCAACCGCTGGACATCCTGACGCTCACGAATGCAGAGAAATAGCAGCAACATGTACAGAATTGGCTCGACTATCTCCCGCCGCAAGTCGCGCAATGCAACAGCGCGATCATAGGCAACAACAACCGAGATGGCAGAGGCACAGATAAATACCAGCACAGGAATAGCAAATGGGCCTACCCTATCGCGTAATTCTTGCCACGAAAGAGCATACTGCCAGCAATTTCGCTTAAAAAGTAGTTGGACGATTGCTACCAGCAGACAAATACAAAGCGTAATCTCGGCAAGACTAAACACATAGGCATAGTGATTTAGCACCGGTTTTTGCAAGAGATAATAAGGCAATGCAAGCGGCAACAAAGCGACGGCAAAAGATAAACGAAACCAGCATAATACAGCAAAAAGTGCCAGAAATGGATAGGAATAGTAGGGATTCACATGAAAGAAAGCCGCAGAACCAAGATTCCAGTTGCCCATAACATAATAGAGCGCCATCGAGGCAACCATGCCAATTTCAATAAGACGATCCCGCCAGAAAGGCGAAAATCTCTCAGTGCGCTTTCCGTTATTCGGTGTGCGTGTGGTATGCTCACTCTCGTCTCTATTACCCTGCATCTCCGACTCAGGGCCTGAAGCGGGTAAAGAAGCACTCTGGCTACTCATTTTTACTATCCTGCATACAAAATATATGTATTTTACAAAATCGAAACGTGGTGCTAGAAGTATAGCAGATATCCATTTTCCGGTCTAACAACCAGCATTTTACCAGGGTGATATAGGACTTTAGGTCAACAATATCCGTAACTTGTGTCACATCTTCACATATCATAACGAAAAGGGGAAAGCAATAGACACAAAAAAGCGTGTGCGATTGACATGCATGGGCCTGTCTGGCTGCAAGCCCCCTGCATGTCAATCGCACACGCTTTTTGTATATTATCTGGTTAACTCAGCCACAAACTGGTGGAAGACATGCACATGATGGTCAATATCTTCCTGTGTATGCTGCACAGAAATTGTCCACTGGTCATCGAAGCCCGGTGGGAAGAGAATGCCGTGATTCGCCAGGAAAAGCCAGTAGGCATACGAGAGGCGAATATCAATGTCCCACCACGCACGATAGTTACGCGCACGCTCGTAGCGGAACATAGCGCAGCCCTTCGCGCCAATTTGTGCAACATGCATGGGCATATCAAATTCTTCAATAATACCGATATAGGACTCGGCCAGTTGTTTTGATAATCCCATTGCGTGTGCATGCGCTTCTGGCGTGAAAATCTCGGTCAGTGTGACCAATCCGGCACGCATAGACATCGGGTTGCCGTTGAAGGTGCCAAGATGCAACACTTCTTCATGATTGATATGGCGCATAATGTCCTCGCGCCCACCGAAAGCACCGATTGGCATACCGCCGCCAATAGATTTGGCGAGACAAATCAAATCAGGTTCCACAGGATAGAGTTCCGTGATACCGCCCGGAGCAACGGTGACACCCGTTTTCACTTCATCGAAGATGAGCAATACGCCATGACGCCGCGTAATGTCGCGCACACTTTGAAGATACCCGTCGTCTGGTAACATGATACCGACATTCATCAACACAGCCTCGGTAATGATGGCGGCAACTTCACCCTCATGCTCGCTCAAAATACGCTCAAGCGCCTCCGGGTTATTATACGGTGCGATAATAGTGTTGCCCTTGACATCTTTCGGAATCCCCAGTGACGCGGGAACCGTGTTCGGATGATCGGCAGGACCCGCCGCTGCAACGGAAGGTTTCGTACTCATTAAAACGGTATCGTGGTGCCCGTGGTACGAACCTTCAATTTTGACAATCTTGTCACGCCCGGTATATGCACGCGCCAGGCGCAATGCATCCATCGTCGCCTCAGTGCCGGAATTGCAGAAACGCACCTGCTCAATGGGAGCAAAGCGGCGTACCAGTTCCTCCGCCAGGAATACGGTATCGGCACAGGGTAGTGAATAGAGGCTGCCTTTTCCAAGCTGGTCGCGCAAAGCAGCCACCAGCACCGGATGCGCATGACCAACTAACAGGCTGCCAAAAGCTAGATGGAAATCGGCGTACTCATTACCGTCATAATCCCAGATATGACTGCCCTCGGCGCGACTGATAGTCAGAGGATAAGGCGGTACGGCCTGGAAAGAGCTAGAGACGCCCAGTGGCAGCGTTGCCTTCGCTCGTTCATGTAGCTCATGAGATCGAGGAGTACGCTTCCTGAACTCCGCTTCCTCGCGAGCAACGATCTTTTCAACAATCTCAGGATTGATCGTAAGAGGTTCCCGAAGCATAATAGTTCCTTTCCTGTAGAAACAGGGTTGGGTAAAAATAAAACTTGCTACATTGTTTGCCCATACAGCTTCTGCTGTCTACCACTATTGTACTCTATAGACAATGAAATTAGCAACTGTTAAGGGTATTTTATACGATTATCGTGAATATTTCGCAGTAAACATACGAAATTCGCAATTTTTATCTGATTGCTATCAACGACCACAACCCCATACCGTTGAAAAGTTCCCTGGCGACCACAACCCCATACCGTTGAAAAGTTCCCTGGCGACCACAACCCCATACCGTTGAAAAGTTCCCTGGCGACCACAAGGGTACGCCACTACTATGAGACGCGAAGGCGGCGCGGAGCGCCGCGTGGAAACGCCTCATAGTAGTGGCGTACCCTTGTGGTCGCCATCTTCCCGACCTTGCACCTGTCTTCCCGACCTTGCATCAGCCGTAACTTTATCCTTGACTGTGCAATGCTCCTGATGTTGTCGTGGTAGGAGATTGTACAGGTCGGCTTACTGGAGGCCGCGTTGGGCCAGTGCCAGTGGGCTTGCGCGTCGTCCAGGTGAAAATTGCACCGATGATGATGAGATAGGAAGCATAGAAGAGAGCTTGCAGTACGGTTGGCGCTTCAGCATAGCCAAGAAAGGTATGCAGGATATCACCAAGAGTACTGCTTTCACTGAGATAGCGAGCGGTACTCCAGAGCGGTGTTGTACCAAAAGGCACCCAACCAAGTTGCTGCATATTCTGCACAGCGTTACCCAGCAGTCCAGCGGCAAAAATGAGCAACAGGATACCCATGACGCGGAAGAAAATGCGGAAGTCAAGTTTGTAACCCAACCGATAAATCAAGACACAGAGTCCCGTCGAGGCAAGCAGACCAAGCAATGCTCCCAGCAGCAACAATTGCCAGTTGGTCTGGAAAGCAAATGCCAGCATGAATACTGCCGTTTCCAGTCCTTCGCGTCCGACAGTCGTAAAGGCGAGCAGACCAAGAGCAAAACCAGAACCAGCCATGCTAGCTTTCGCAGTAATATCCTTTTTCAGATTCCGGCTATTCTTCTGCATCCAGAAAGTCATGGTCGTGAGCAACACAACCGCGCACAGATAGGTAATTGTCTCAAAAACTGTCTGAAATGTCGAACCATCATATGCCCGCACACTTACATAGATAACCACGCCACCCAGCAACGAGCCTAATACAGCGAGCAGAACGCCCGTCCATACAGCACGGGCCTGATGCGTTTGACCCAGTTGACGCAGTGCTGCGAGGAGAATACTTACTATCAAGCTGGCTTCTAGCCCTTCACGCAGGAATAGAATAAACGCTGCTATCATAGGACAAACAATCCTTCTTTCCAGACCATACTATTAACTGCTCAAGCGACAAATGCTGCTCTGCAATTAATCCCTACTTCCGTACTCAGATATTAGCACACCCTAACATACGCCGTCAAGAGTAAAAAATATACGTACAAAGTGACGAAATAGCTGCTGGACAAAAATAGTGCTATTATCCTACAATGCTAGCATCATTACAGGCCATATAGAAAGAGTTCAAATGGCAACAGAACGAATCACCACAGATGTTACACGGCGTCTTGATCTTCTGCACTGGAGTCGTTTTCACACAATGGCAACTGCCGTTCTCGGCATCGGTTGGCTGCTCGATGCCTTCGAGGTCAACATTGTTGGCAGTGTCTTAGGTGTCATTCAATCGGTCTTTCATCTGGATGCGAATCAGGCAGCATGGGTCGTGAGCATCTGGCTGATCGGCATTATGTGCGGCGCCTTTATCTTTGGTTATCTCGCCGACCGCTTTGGCCGTAAGCGTCTCTTTATCTTGACGCTGCTCATGTATTCCATCTGCACGCTCCTGACAGCTATCTCACCAACATATCTTTTCCTGATGGTTTTCCGTTTCCTGACCGCCATTGGTGTTGGGGCAGAGTATGCAGCAATCAATTCCGCCATCAGTGAGTTCATCCCACCGGGCAATCGAGGCAAAATCAATGCACTGGTAATGAACTTCTGGCCGCTAGGTGCTATGCTTGCCGCACTGGTAAATCTCTTTTTCATCAATCTATTTGCAGCCGATTTCGGCTGGCGCATGGGCTTTGCGGTAGGGGCTATTGCCGCCCTCTTTATCGTTTGGATGCGGCGTTCATTGCCCGAATCGCCGCGCTGGCTACTGGCAAAAGGTCGTCAGCAAGAGGCAGAGGCAGTTGTAGAACACATTGAGGCGCTGGCAAGACAAACGAATACCAGCAATGCCGCTTCAATCGCGCTTGCTAGTACGCCTCCACAGCCATTTTTCCGGCAGGTTACGGAACTTATCACACGCTATCCCGGTCGTATTGCGCTGGGCTGTATCCTTGACCTGTCCGAGGCATTCGGCTATTATGGCATGTTCGCATTCCTGGCGCTCGTCGTATTACCCGCGGTGAACATTCCCGCTACACAAATACCGTGGTTTTATTTCCTCGGCAACATAGGGGCGCTGGCAGGCGGCCTTTCAATGGTCATGGTTATTGACCGCCTGGGACGTAAAATTACCGTCCCAGCATTCTATGTCCTCGCCGCTCTCACTGCTGTGTTGCTGGCTCCCGCCACTGCCAGCCATAGTGGGCAAATTGTATTGCTGGCATTTATGCTGGCAAATTTCTTTGCCACCGGTGCGTGGACCAGCGCCTATCCTACCTTTTCAGAGATTTTCCCGACGCATCTCCGCTCCACCGGTATCGGTCTCTCAGTCGCGGTCGGGCGTATCGGTGCCGCGCTTAGCGCCCCACTGCTCGTCTGGATTGCGCAAGGTTCAACCGGTATTCCCGGTGCGCTGGTGACACTCGCTATCCTCTGGCTCGTTGGCGCTTTCGCCATGATTCCCTGGTATTTCCGTGGAGTCGAAGGCGCGAACACGCCGTTGGAAAACATGGTACCCAACGCCGTAGGAGTAACGGTCAAGTAAATTGTCACAACTGGTGAAGTTGCGTTGCTGAAAGCTGATGATAAAATATGGGTATGACAGTCGCAGAGGGTATGGAGAAAGCTATCAACGTTCGTCACTCGTTCCTCCAGATTAGCCCAGAAAGGAAGCACATGTGAGCAGACCTGATATCAAGCGCTCGCTCAACGTATTGGACTCGTCTCCTGTGGTAAAAAGTCTAGATGCGCCCGAACTCCGTCTCAAGGCATTAGACACGCTCTGGCTACAAGTCACTGGCACTCTTTGCAACATCGCTTGCCTGCATTGTTTTATTTCCTGTGGACCAAAGAATCACCAGCACGAAATGTTGACAGTTGAGCAAGTACACAATACACTTGCGGAGGCCAAAAAGCAGGGTGTACGTGAATACTATTTTACTGGCGGTGAGCCATTTCTGCACCCTGACATTCGCGAACTCATTACCATGACGCTGGAACAGGGACCGCTCAGTATTCTCACCAACGGTATTCTGATTGACGAAGAGATGGCAGTGTGGCTTGGCGAAACATTCCAGACAGCACGCTACTCACTTGACCTGCGCGTTAGCCTTGACGGTAGTACGCCTGAGGATAACGACAAAGTTCGAGGCAAAGGCACATTCAAGCGCATCATCGCGGGCATTGAACGGCTCGCCCGGCATGGCATCAACCCGGTCATAACGGTGACAGAGGTACGCCCTGAGATGGGGCATCCCAGAGCGCGAGCAGCCTTTATGGAATTTGTGCGCACGCTCGGCCTGGACAAACCCCGCCTGAAGTTCCTCACTCCTTTCCTGATTGGACGTGAGGTACGGCGCACGCGAGGCTATACGGAAGTTGAATTGCTCCACGAAGGCGATCTCTTCCCCGGCGAGGAACAGAAATTGCAATGCAGCAGTTGCCGCATGGTAACAGACGACGGCATCTATCCCTGCCCATTACTCATTAATATTCCAGAAGCTAAAATGGGCGAAACCATGGCGGATGGCCTCAAACCCATTCAACTGGCATGGCAACCATGCTATACCTGCCATATCTTTGGCGTCACCTGCCGCACTTGAAATGCGCATATGATACATCAGTCGTGGCGCATGGAAAGGATAGAGGAATTTGATATGATAAACGCTGAAACACCATCCTGTGACAGTCAACAACTGGATTACACCATCGCGGTCTTTGGCGGTTGCTATAACAACTACCTGGCATTGGAAGCCACAATTGAAGATGCACGCCGCCATAACGCCCAGGCCATTTATTGCCTGGGTGATATGGGTGGTTTTGGGCCGCATCCCGACCGCATTTTCCCTCTACTCTGGGAGAACAAGATTATTTGCATGCAAGGCAACTATGATCACAGCATCGGCAATCGTCTCGCGGATTGTGCTTGCGGCTATACCGACCCACGCGATAACTATTACGCGCAGATAAGCTACGACTATACGCTGGCTCACACTGCTGACCGCTACAAAGATTGGCTGAGCGAGCTTCCACCTGCCATCCAACTCACCCTGGCAAACAAGCGCGTTCTCATGTCCCACGGTTCACCGCGCCGCGTCAACGAGTTCCTCTGGGAAACAACTACACCCGATCCATTTTTGACCAGAATGTTTTCCGACTACAACGCGGATATCATTCTCTGTACCCATACAGGCATTCACTGGCAACGCACATTGGAAGATGGACGTTCCCTTGTCAATGTTGGAGCAATTGGACGCCCACCAAATGATGGGCAAACGACAGTCTGGTATGCTCTCCTTACCGTGCATACGTCGCAAGAGCAGCTAGATTGTGAACTGCTACCTGTTCGCTACGACCACGAACGTCTGGCATATGAAATGAGACAGGAAGCCCTGCCGGAAGAATTTGTCGCACCAATTCTTACCGGCTGGTGGACAACCTGCCTGGAGATTCTTCCCGCAAAGGAACGCGCCCGTGGTCGCTTCTGACTATTTTATGCTCACTACCGTCACATCAAAAATGAGGGTTGCGTTGGGAGGAATAGCCCCCTGTGCGCCCTGTGCACCATAAGCAAGAGCAGACGGAATGAGCAGGCGGCGCGTACCACCGGCTTTCATACCAATCAATCCTTCATTCCAACCAGGGATTACCTGTGCCTTGCCCAGAGGCGTCACAGCGAACGATTGTCCCTTGCGATCATACGAGCTATCAAATTTGGTACACGTACTGTCCAGCCAGCCCGTATACTCAACATTGACCGTATCGCCTGCTTTCGCCGCCGGGCCAGTACCAGTCACAATATCCACATACTCAAGTCCATCCTTGAGTTTGACGGGCGTGCCAGTAATGAGAGGAGCCTTCGCAGGACCAGCTGTCGGCGTGGCCGCGCTCGCATAGAGGGTACTCGTTTTTGTACCGGGGGGTGACACAAAACAATCTTGCGTCGTGGCTGTAGCAACAGCAGCAGCGTGGTTTTTCGCCGTTACTGTCGCCTGCGCAGCCCGATTCACCGCCTGTTGCGTTGTATAATTCTGGTATTGCCAGAGGCTCAGACTCACAATAGCAACTAGCAGGACAGCTACCACTATGCTTGTGATAATGCGCCGACGCCGACGCCGACGCTCAAACCGCATCAATCGCTCTTGTTGGCGTTGCCCTGGGCGAGTCTGTTTCTGGGATTCATTATTCCGACCATTCACCGTTTGTGTCATTGGGAAACTCTCTCCTTGGATGTCTTTGAAATGATATAGCAGCATGAGATTACCATACAAGGGGGCATTCTGGCAATAGGTACGAGGTTAAATAGGGCTATGAGGCTATCAATCTCAACGTCCTCAACCTGGCATAACACATCTCATCCTTTTTTGCAGTATATTACATCGAATTGTATAATATACTACTCGACATATTGATTAATGCTGTGTTACAATACAAGCCACAAGGAATTGCCGGACTCAAGAATGAGCAAGTGTCAAATCTCCCGGAACCGCTGTCAGTAAGGAGTATCTATGCCCCAGGGATATATACGATTTCCACATATTCACTCGGATACTATTGTATTTGTCTCGGAGGACGACCTCTGGCTGATCGAGCGTAGCGGTGGGCGTGCCGAACGCCTGACCGCCGGTGTCAACGAGGTAAGCTCCCCCCGTTTTTCGCCCGATGGGCAATTGTTGGCCTTCGTCGGACGGGAAGAAGGGCCTAGTGAAGTATATGTCATGCCCGCTCTCGGCGGCCCAGCACAACGCCTGACCTTTCAAGCAGCACATTGTCACGTTTTAGGATGGTCTCCTTCTAGCGATGAGATACTCTATGCGAGCAGCGCCGGGCAGTTTACTCACCATTTCCACGTTATTTATGCGGTTAAACCCACAGGAGGGCTACCACGCCAATTGCCGGTAGGCACGGCAAACGCAATTTCGTATGGGCCTGGCGGCGGCGTTGTGCTGGGAAGAAATATTGGCGAGCCTTCACGTTGGAAACGCTATCGCGGCGGCACCGTCGGGCATTTATGGTGTGACGCCGACGGCAGCGGCTCTTTCAAACGTCTGCTCCAACTGAATGGCAATGTTGCCAATCCTTGTTGGGTGGGAGAACGCATCTACTTCATCTCCGATCATGATGGCATAGGAGATATTTTCTCCTGCACTCCTGACGGTAATGATGTGCAGCGCCATACCGACCAGCGCGATTTCTATGCACGCAACCTCTCGACCGATGGTTCATCGCTTGTCTACCATGCCGGAGCAGACCTGTTCCTGTTTGATCCACATTCTGAGGATATCCGCCACATTGATGTCGATTTGCCCAGTCTTCGTACTCAGCGCAACCGCAAGTTTGTCTATACCAGCAGGTACCTGGATTCCTACGCACTTCACCCACAGGGATACGCTGTCGCGCTTACTACACGCGGGAAGGCTTTCTCGATGGGCAACTGGGAAGGGCCAGTTCTGCAACACGGCGCACCAGACGGCGTGCGCTATCGTATGCTCGAATGGCTCAATGACGGCAAACGTCTCGTGGCGATTAGCGATGAGATAAGCCGCGAAGCTCTGGTCGTTTTCAATCCAGAAGATGCCAGCGAACCCAAAGTGTATGCCGACATCGAGTTTGGGCGTGCCACGGAGCTAGCGGTCTCACCCACACATGATATCGTCGCTATCTCCAATCACCGGAACGAACTTCTGGTCGTTGACCTGGAATCCGGCGAGTCGCACGTCGTAGATAAGAGCGATTATGACGATATCTCCGATATCGCATGGTCGCCAGATGGCACCTGGCTGGCTTACAGTTTCGCGCCTAACGCGCAGAAACGCACTATCAAACTGTGCGATATGGAAACCGGCGAAACACACGTTGTAACCGAACCGGTATTATACGATACCCATCCTGCCTTTGACCCCGAAGGAAAATATCTCTACTTCCTGGGCTATCGTATCTTTAATCCGGTACGCGACGAAATGCAATTTGACAGAAGTTTTCCCCGTGCTGCGAAGCCTTATGCCATCACGCTGAGGCGCGACTTACGCTCTCCGTTTATTCCTGAACCCCGTATGCCACAAAACGGCACAAAAGAAAACGGGAAAGATGAGGATACGGGCAAAAAAACCGCTGAGAAGGGGGAAGAACCAGAGCAAACTGCGGAAGAAACGGCAAAAGATAGTGACAATGCAGAGCAGAAAGAAGAGGCTGCACAAAGCCCTCGCTTGATCATTGACCTTGAAGGCATCACTACTCGCGCCCTGCCATTTCCTGTTTCTGAAGGGCGCTATCATGCAATTCGCGGCATTAAAGGGAAGACTCTCTTCCTGTCGTTCCCCATTCAGGGCATGATGCACTCGTCAACAGATTCTCACGAGGCCAAAGGCCGTATCGAGAGTTTCGAGTTTGAGAACCAGAAACATGACTGGCTAATTGACGGCGCAAGCAGTTTCGACCTTTCACGCGATACTAAAACACTCATCTATCGTTCAAATTTGCGCTTGCGCGTGCTAAAAGCCGGTGATAAGACACCAAAACCCGAAAGTAACGATACCAGCCGTGAAACTGGTTGGCTCGATCTCAACCGTGCGAAAGTCTCCGTTCAGCCCGCAGCGGAATGGCAACAGATGTTTGCCGAGGCGTGGCGTTTGCAACGTGAACATTTCTGGGCGGAAGATATGTCGGGCGTGGACTGGGAAGGCATCTATAAGCAGTACGCTCCACTGGTAGAGCGCGTCAGTTCGAGAGCAGAACTCTCCGATCTACTATGGGAACTGCAAGGCGAACTCGGTACGTCGCATGCCTATGAAATGGGCGGTGAGTATCGCCAGGGGCCGTACTACAGCCAGGGATTTCTTGGTGCGGATTGGACATATGATGCCGAAAACGAGCGCTACCGCATCACTCGTATCATACAGGGCGATACCTCCAATGAACAGGCGACTTCACCACTTACCTCGCCCGGCCTCAACATCGCTGTAGGCGACGCTGTTCTGATGGTCAATGGGCAGCGCGTCGGCCCAGCTATCAGTCCGCAGCAATTACTCGTGAACCAGGCCCGTAATGAGGTACAACTGACCATTGAGAGTGCTGAGAGTAAAGAAAAACGAATTATCACAGTCAAGGCGCTCTCTGGCGAAAGACCCGCCCGCTATCGCGATTGGGTAGAGCATAATCGCCGCGTCGTTCACGAACATTCAAATGGCAAGGTGGGATATATTTATATTCCCGATATGGGTGCCGATGGCTTCGCTGAATTCCATCGCGGCTACCTTGCAGAATATGACTACCCAGGTCTCCTGATTGATGTGCGCTGGAATGGTGGAGGTAATGTTTCATCGTTACTACTGGAAAAATTAGCGCGGCGTCGCCTGGGCTATAGTTTCTCACGCTGGGGTCAACCGTCTCCCTACCCACATGAGTCACCACGCGGCCCCATGGTCGCGCTCACCAACGAACACGCGGGTTCTGACGGCGATATGTTCAGCCATGTTTTCAAAATGATGGGCCTGGGACCATTGATTGGCATGCGCACCTGGGGCGGTGTCATCGGCATTACTGCGCGCCACCGCCTTGTGGATGGGACACGCACCACGCAACCTGAATTCGCCCACTGGTTCAAAGACGTGGGCTGGGAACTTGAAAATTACGGTACCGACCCCGACATCGAGGTTGATATCGCACCACAGGATTATGTCAATGAAATTGACCCTCAGCTTGACCGGGCCATCGCTGAGACGCTGCGCATGATCGAGGAATTTCCCACCCTGGAACCAATCCCCGGCGAACGACCACGGCGCGGCAGGTGAAATCATAAAGGATAAAGGATCGGCTAACACGATCAAACAGGGTTATTGCTCATATACTTTCTTCCCTTGCACCCATGTTTGTTTCACAACCTGAGATGATGCACCAAAGAATAGTACATCTAATACATCCGCTTCATTCCAGCCACTCATTGCTAGAGCATTGAGATCTATGGCGACGAAATCTGCTGCCATACCTGGAGCAATTATGCCTGTTTGTAGCCCTAGTGATATTGCCCCGCAACGAGTGCCATAATCGAGCAACAATGGTCCCGGCGAGGCCATCTCGTCTGCCACCAGCACGCGGCGGCGTTGGTAACGCATCCGTGCGCTATATTCTGCCCAGCGCAGTTCTTCAATGGGGTCGAGGCGTGTGTTGCTGTCTGAACCGATAGCAAGCGGTATATGCGCGGATAGCAGTTCGGCATAGGGAGCAATACCATCTCCGAGGTCGCCTTCGGTGGTGGGACAGACGCATACAATGCTGCCACGCTGTGCAAGCAGCTGAATTTCCACCTCGCTGGCATGAGTTGCATGCACAACAGTTGTCTGAGCGTGCAATGCGCCGAAGCGTTCAAGCAATTCGATAGGGGTGCAACCATAAGCAGCCTGACACTGCTCAATTTCTGCTACCTGCTCATCGGCATGAACATGGAATGGCAAGTGATTTTTTACGCTGTAGTCGGCAATGGCACGGAACCAATCCTCCGGTACTGCACGCACGGAATGAGGGGCTACTCCAATGGGAACGCCCGTAACACGCAACGCTTCGACACGTCCCAGATAGTTTTCAACAGAAGCATCGCAGAATCGGCGCTGGTCTTCCTGCGGCGGCTGGTTAAAACCTGCCTGGGCATAGGCAGTCATCAGCAAGACAACCCGTATACCAGCATCGTGACCGGCCTGGATGACTGCTTCAGCCATCGCATTTGGCGCGGCATAGGGTTGCCCATCGGGCTGATGATGCACATAGTGAAACTCGCCCACAGTCGTATAACCAGCCGCCAGCATCTCGCGGTACGTCTGCACCGCCGAAGCGTAGAGACGTTCGGGATTGAGCGACTGCGCCTCAGCATACATGGCATTGCGCCACGTCCAGAAGGTATCGCGTTGCGAAAGCGGGCGATGCGTATGTCCACGCAATGCCCGTTGAAAAACGTGACTATGCACATTGACAAAACCTGGGAGCAAGGCCATTCCCGGAAGATACTCGATAGTGTTTCCAGCGACGTTTTGTTCCCCGCGTTTCATTACGGAAGCAATACGTCCATCTTCATCAATTCCGACAAGTATGTCGCGTTGCAATCCTTGTACGGTGTACATGTAATCGGGGGCAAGGTATTTCATCGCGCTACTCCTGACAATACAATTTTCTCTTATTGTACGCACAAACAAGAGCATTTGGCGCGGTATGCTAACAAGTAATCGGTCACTTGCTTTAACCCCTTATGATATGGGTGAGATAAATCTTCGACCCATCATGGGTATGTATCGCCAGAGGATACTGAATCTCATTTTGCATGGCATAACCTTGAGCGTGCAACATGTGCGAAATTTGACACCAGAAGAGAGGAAATAGCAGTTGAGTGAAAGCATTCATATCCCGAATCAGTGGAATGAGAATGACTCGGCAACATTTCTTGACTTGAGTGAGCTATTTGTCCCAGGACGTGCCGAACAAACGGCCACGCTCCTCCATCTGATACCAGCGCGAACCGATGAGCATTTTACGGTCGTTGAACTGGCAGCAGGTGAAGGCGTACTGGCTCAAGCCATGCTAGAGAAATTTCCACAGTGCCATTATATTGCCTTCGATGGTTCCGCAATGATGCGGGAACAACTGGCTGAGAGGCTGGAGCCGTTCAGCAGCCGTATTGAGATACGTCCTTTCGATTTGGCCGAACAGGCATGGCGCAGTACCTTACCTGCACCACTGCGCTGCGTTCTATCGTCGCTCTGTGTTCACCACCTTGCTGATGCAGGCAAGCGGCAACTTTTCAAGGATATCGCTGCACAGTTGGAAGCCGGAGGCGCACTCCTTTTAGCTGATGTCATTGAACCCGCGACCCGGCAGATTGCTGACCTCTTCGCACGACAATACGATGCTATTGTGCGACAACAAAGCCTGACAATACGCGGCGACCTGAGCGGACACGAGCAATTTCTGCAACAGCAATGGAATTATTTTCTCCATGACTATCATGACCCTGAGTCCTACGATCAACCTTCCCGTCTCAGTGATCAGTTAAGCTGGCTAAACGAAGCTGGCTTTAGCATAGTTGACTGCTTCTGGATGCAAGCCGGTCACGCAATCTACGGAGGTTACAGATAAGACTGGCAATCGCGTTTACGCCAAAGGCTCATCCATCGTGCGCATTTGAATCTCTATAATGCGCGAGCCAGGAGACTGCGTACAAGCTAGCAGAACTGCACCCGCAACATCTTCAGGATCGAGCATGCCTGATTGCGCAACACTCTCCTCCGTCCGTCCCTTGCCCAGCGCAAATTCTGTTTTGACTCCACCTGGGCAAATCACGCCAACTTTAATACCATGCGGACGTAATTCCTTGTCCAGAGCCTGTGCAAACCCAACTTGCGCGAATTTGGAGGCACAGTATACCGCCTCGCCGGCGAAGCCGTAAATGCCAGCCATTGATGAGATCATGAGAATAGTGCCTGACCCCTGCTCAATCATCAAAGGGACAGCATGGCGGCTAAATAGAAATGTTGAACGAACATTGCTATCCATCATCTCGTCATAATCCTCAGCACTGGTAGAGGCGAGCGGTTTGTAATTTCCTACTCCAACATTGTTGATCAAAATATCCACGGCACCAAATTGATCTTTTGCCACCGCAATGGCACGCTTCGCCGTCTCTTCCTCACGCGCATCTCCAATCACCGTCACAGCTCGCCCACCCGCGTTCTGGATCGTCTCTACCAGTTCGTTAAGACGATGCTCACGCCGCGCCGTCAGAACAAGATAGGCTCCTTCGCCAGCTAATGCAATAGCACACGCTCTACCAATACCCGCACTCGCGCCAGTAATGACGCAGACAGACCCGTCTAATTTTTTACTCATTTGCTACTCCCTGACTCCTCTTTGTTCGATGAACTATTCTTATGACCATGCATCCCATAGTACAGCAAGCTTTCTCATCACTTGCTGAATAGGCACATACTCACATAGGTATACGCCTACTAAAAACAATGGGGACAGCGGGAAAAATTCCGCTATGCTTCACACTGGCTCAAACGCTATCTTTTTATCAGAGTCTATTTTGAACTGCAAGCTACCACAGCAACGGGCCATCATCACCGATGAGGTGAAAGGCACCCCAGAAGTAGGGATGCACGCGGTATGGGCGATTGGAGGTACGCGCACTGGCAATAAAGGCCCGTTGAGCGCCAGCGAGAGCGGCGGCTTTGCTGAATTCGCCCAGCAATGCTGAGTAGAACATCTCCATCAATTCGGCGCTACCGGCATCATCCACTTTCCAAAAGGTTGGCAAAAGAGAAGCGGCACCGGCATAGAGGAACCCACGGCCAAGTCCAATTACTTCGTCTACGCCACCAACAACGGCGCGTCCAGTCTCGCAAGCACTCAAGGTGACGAGTGAGCAAGATGAAAGGTCAAGGTTGAAGACTTCGATAGTACTCAACTGGCGGTCTGCCAGCCGAATGTGTGAGAAGTTGGGCGCGTCGAGCCGGAACATACCATGCGCCGCGATATGCACAATGGGACTAACTTTTCCAGACTCCCATAGCAGCGACGAGACTGCTGCCTCGTTAAGAGCCGGCGATGCGCCCAACTGTTGCGCAACTGCCCGCGCCTCCTGCACGGCAAAAGGCAGACGCCCGTTGTCAGCATAGCCCAGCACGAGAGAGTTGCTCAGTGGCATATGTCTGGTCTCGCTGCGCTGGCCGCGCTCACGACAAATTTCCAGCAGAGCGGCTGCCGGGAGATAGGAGACGTTCAAACGCTCAATCAGAAACTGCACACCATCGAACAGGCAATGAAATGGCAGGTAATGCAGGATACCATATGGCACAACAATCAGGCGTTCACAGCTATTCAACAGGTGTGAAACCGGCTTGAGCAACAGGTCATAGAGCCGTTGCAAGAGACCAAGACCGTTCTCTTGCAAGCCCGCAAAGGCTTGCACGCGATCTTCCGTACCCGCCGCCTGGGCCACGAGATCAAGATTGACACGCCAGAGAGAGAGCAAACGCTCAATTCTGGGTACTGCTCCCACTTCGCAATGCACCTCGACGCCGTTACGGGTCAATTGAAAGATGTAGAGGTCTTGATCGGCAATGGCATATTCCAGCATCAACGTGCCGCGCTCAAGTTTTGGAAAAAGCGAGGTCACGATACTGTTTGTCCAGTTTGAACGTCGCATCACAAGATCACCCGCCGCCCGTAGCTGTCGCTGCTCCAACAGTTGTTCGATACTGCGCTCGCGTGCCTGCATCTCTTTACGAGCCTTCACGGGACCAACCGAACGGATACGCATTACCGCGGTGTCACTCAGATTAGTCTCGTTCTCCGCTTCATAGACGATAGAGCTATACCACGCCTGCTCTTCACGCAGTTTCGCCAGGTCTTCGAGAACGGCCTGGTCAGCTTTATTTTCTGCCCGCAAACGAATATCTATGTTGTTGCGCAGATAATCGCCCAGCACCTGTGATTTGGCCTTCTCAACGTAAATCAGCGCCTGCTCAGTATTGCCGCGTTTGAGCGCCAGGATCATCGCCCGTTGATAGATGGCACCTTTATCTTCCAGGAAACTGGTGCGCTCGTCCAGCACAAGACGGCTCTGCAAGTCGTCAATGCACTGGATGGCGCGATCATAGTAACGGGCCGCGGCATCCAGGTCAGCATGGCTTTCGGCAATGCGACCGAGTAAATGGTTACAACGATACTTGAGGTCGAGCAATCCCTGTCCCTGCGCTATATCCAACGCCTGATCGCAGAGTTCGCTGGCCGTTACCATATCATCCATCTTTTCGGCAATCTGGGCTTGCAGCAAGGCAGTACGTGCAAGCTGGGGCAAGGCTTCCTGTTCAGCGAATGTGTCGGCAACCAGCAGGGCCTCGCGCCTGCTAGCCGCATACTGACCACCGGCAAAGTAGAGTTCGGCTTGCTGTAAGCGTACAATCGCAGCAAGGGCCATAAAACCACCTTCTTCAAGAATGTCGCTGGCCTCTTGCAACATCTCATCGGCATCCGCGTAATTCCCCTCCAGCGTAGCAGCCTCGGCCTGATACATCAACGAATAGGCAAGGTTGCGGTTATTATGTGCGTTGCGGAAATAAGTGGCTGTCTCACCGGCAAGCTCATACGCTTCGTGGGCACGGTTCAAACGCACCAGGCAGAAGCAGATTTGTTGCGCGACTTCGGCGGCTTGATAATCCATGGCATGCGCTTGAAAGATGCCTCGACTGCGATTGAACAGCGCTAGCGCCTGGCTATAACGTCCCTGCGCGGCATAAATTTCGGCAATGTTGAGTTCTTCCCGCGCTACCGCGACCTCCTGACCGGGAGTATCGGCAAAAACTGAACGCACCTGCTCGTGCAGCGCAACGGCCTCACGAAATTTGCCTTGCGCGGCAAGGGTAATCGCTTTATTGGCACGCGCACGAGCGATATGCAAGTCTACCTCTTCGCCTTGCATAGTATACGTTTCGATGGCGCGGTCAAACAGGCGCAAGGCTGCTTCGTACTGCCCCAATTCATAATTGATGATAGCGGCATTGACATCAATCTGACCGGCACGCAGCAATTTGCCGTAACGCATGAATATCTCACGTGCCTCGGCGGTATCACGCAAGGCCTCGGTAGTACGATTGAGTTGCAGGCTCGCACTGACGCGCCCGATACGTGTACGCGCCCAGCCAACCTCGTCGCCAACCTCCAAAAACTCATCACCGGCGGCATCAAAAAAGGGCAGAGCTTCTTCATTACGATCCATGCGACGCAGTGCATCAGCACGCGCCATCAATCCGAGAGCATGATACGCTTTGTTACGGGTAATATCGCCAATGGCAAGCAAATTACCGGACATGATAAATGAACGCTCAGGGTTTTTGTTCCACTGACGATCCGCTTCACGCTTGATGAGTTCGACAAGGAGCAAGGTCGTGGAGGTATCAAGCAAGGACACATGTGCTTGCAACACATGCCGCCCTTCCTTCTCGCTTTTATGCAGCAGTAGCGCAACCAGTTCTTGAGGCGTCATAGACACTTTGCTTTGTTAGAAACAACGCGCAGCATGTTTGACATACTGTAAAACATGCTGCGTTACTGTGACACATATTGTACGTTGTACAAGATAGCATACACAAAAGGCCTTAATCCTGGAAGGCAATCGGCAATTCATCTATCACAACAGTGCTTTCTGGGAACTGCAATTCCAGCGTGTATGTCGCTGGTGCGACCGATGAAAAGACGAAGTTACCAAGCTCATCAATCTTCTGCCGGTATTGCGCATCAGCCTGAGAGACAAGCTGTACGGGTACTCCTTGCAGTGATTCAAGGGCAACATCCTTACGGGTAACAAAACCAATCAGTTGCAACGCATCTCTGCGGCTCGTTCCCCGATCAACTTGAACAGATATGCTGATATCTTCCGCCGTGTAGCGACGCGGCCACAATGCGCCCTGTGCCGACTCGCCACGTTGAAGAGCCAGCCGAGGCGCGGGTGGCAACAGCGTCGCGACGATACGGCGCATGCCCGTAGTTGACCGTTCACGCACATTGTCCAGTACACGCTTTACGTCCTGCACAGTGTGATGATTATTTGAGGAGACTGGAGCAACAAAAGGCACAGAAACCGCTACCTGCAGCACCGGTTCAGCCAGCATTGGATCATTTGCCAGGAACCCCGTTAAGCTGGCTACTTCTGCCGTACATTGCACACACATACTCAGGTGGTTTTTGACGGCGGCGGCAAGCTCCTTGCTCAGCATGCCTAACTCATATTCACCAAGTACCTGAGTGGGCGGACAATCCCAGCGAAAGAGCTTGCTGGACAGGGTAAGTTCTAAACGGCGATACTCCGCTAACCGGTTTGCACAGTATTGACACATTGTAAGATGCTGTTCGACAGGCCGTCGCACCTTCTCTCCCGCGAGGTAAGCGAGCAGTTCCTCATCATGAATAGCACCCGGTTCAAGACACTCCATGAGCGTTTCCTTTGATATAAAAGTTGCGAGTAGACTTTTTTCGGTACAATGACGACTCTCCCCAGTGCCGCCAGCATACTGTTACCTATCACCTACTCATTGGATATTCTTATCCTCTTTACCTCAATAAACGCGATACATTCCTCTTTTAGCACCTATGTACAACACAGAGAAAAAATACCTGTACCACGCTGCAATCATGAATGTTGATGTTTCAATAACAATTGCAGTCGCCGATTACGGCGCAATCGCTCCAACACATTGCGCTTTATGCGGTACACATCGTCAACAGTTGGGAACAGGCGGCGGTTCTGACTACTGATCTCACTGGGCTTCATGCCGTGAATATAGGCAAGGTAAATCAACAAGCGCTCGTCTTCGCTGTTCAATTCTTCCTGGATAACTTGCCAGAGTCCTTGCGCGGAAATAGTGGCAACGACATCGTCGGCAGGATCATCCGAGGCCGGTTCATGCTCAATTAATTCCAGCGTCTCTTCATACTGGCGCGATTGACGCGAACGCACCTCGTCAGCAACGACGCTATGGACACACATTTTGAGATATTTCAAGATAGCAGCCAGCGAGTCAAAATTGTCCATCTTTGCCGGCGTGAGCGCCTGCGAAAATTTGGCGAACGCCGCGTTCACCAGCGGCGCACTGCCGTCCTGGCCTAACATGGGGGCTGCACTCTGGTGCTGCGTTACCCACGTCAGCACAAGCGGGGCATACTGCGAATAAATACATGCCCACGCATCATCGTCTCGTCGCACAATCGCTCGCCGAAATAATTCCAGGCAGAACCGATCGTTTGACACACTCTGTTTGAGAAATTTATTGGTTTCTTCAGAGCAACACCGCGCCAATTCGTTGATTGAGAGCGTCTGGGGTGGACTCTGACTATTCTGCGAATGTTGTGTCTGTCGTGTTTGCTCCGACACACTATCACTCAATCCTCTCAAATTCAATGGTGAGCCGCTGGACTGAGAACGGTTTCGTGACTCCATTGCCTATCGCTCCCTACTTCCAAATTACTCGGCATTCCCAAATGCCTATGCAGTATAGCATGATACATATGCGCACACAAGCATATGTGACAAACGGTTATACAAATCACGCCTTTTCTATAGTATCGCATGTTTTAAAAAAACAAATATATGAGCCACCACCGGAAAGTACTAATTTATATGAATATTTCACCGGACAATTGGAGATTACCCATTCGTGGTCTACCTTCGGCAACATAACAATGGACACGTCCATATGATAAACTATACACTATTCGACTGCATAAGGCAATTGTTTAGGACTCCATATCATCTTAACAATTTTGCTAGATTTCGTATTCTGTGGGAAGAGCATTTATCGATAACACATTCTGGCAAGCCATCGTAGACAACGATTACCTGTTACCCTCGCCGCAAACCGCCGCTGCCTTGACACCTGGATTACTCTCAAACCTGGGTTCTACCGACCCGGATGTACGAGAACAATTCTCAACAACAGTGCTGGAAAAATGGCTTTACCGGGGATATTACACACCTGCCGAGCTATCAGACATCATTAGGCAACTTGCCGCCAATTTGACGGTTGGTTTAGGCGAGCAAGGCACCCATACGGTCCTCTTGCGCTCATTTTCCGCGCTGACGCTGGCGGAGATTGTCTACTACGATTGTGAGCATCCCTTTTTAACAGCAAGCCAGTTACAACAATTGCTGGAAGATGGGCTGGCATATTTTCTTGCCGAGCAAGATTTACGGGGCTACGAGGCAGGGATTGGCTGGCTACATGCAGTCGCTCACGGCTCCGATTTATTAGCCGTGCTGGCACTGCATGAAGTACTACAAGTGGCAGACCTGGAACGCATTATGGAGGCCATCGCCACCAAAGTAGCGCCGCCCACTCCACATGTCTACCTCTATAACAAAGACCAGCGCATGGTACGCGCCGTCCTGTGGACACTTCAGCGAAACATACTGACAATGGATTTTTTGGGTAACTGGCTCGACCAGATCACCCACTATGACGACCATACCATTGGCGTTGAAACGTTCCTCGCACTCCTCGACGGGGGAAAATCAGCAACAGTCAACGAAACGTATATGGGTATCTTGCACAACACAAAGCAGTTCTTGCGCAGCCTGTATTTTCACCTTGTCAATGCTGAACAACAGCCGAATGTGACGGCTGAACTGCTACCGAAGTTACAGGCAGCACTTGAACCGATTAATACCTTTTGACAGCAGTAATGAACCGTTCTGCAAACATTTTGCAAGGTCTGCAAAGTTTCACAAGGCCTGACTTGCTCTGGCAGGATAGAGCGCCATCAGATACCGCAAGGATTGTTCAACTGCTTCAACCAGATCATACGATGAACCACTGCCCCCAGCACATTGCCAGTGGTAAAGGCCATTTTGCCAGGTAATCGTAATTGGGATGGGTAATTGCCTGAGCATCGCCATCAATGCCTGTTCTGTACTTGCCATAGTGATACCTGCAACTTCTTTCTAGTATGTACATGATAAAGGGTTATTACATAAAATATAGCCTCAGAAGATTAATGCAACATTATAAAACCGTTAAAAGTTCGCCCCTTTTTGCTTTTAAGAGGAGCTTTTCTTGTTGCATGTGGTAACATTTGAGAACAACCAGCACAGATTAAAGTGTGAGAGAATGAGAAAAAGAGAGAATATGAGTATGCGTGAAATTGGTCGCATTAAACAGGTACAGGTGCAACGCTCCTCGCTCAAGTTGGAGTCATCCGACTTCACATACTATGACCCGGCTCCATTATTGGTAGTGGAGAACCTTGAGCTGACACCAGACGGCATTTTTGGCATTACAGCAAAACAAAAACGAGTGCTGGATGTGCATCATGTAGACCATCCGACATCGGGTAATCATCATGGAACAAATGGCGTTTCTTTCGGCTTTACCAGCCACTATGAGACAATGCGTACTCAGTTTGGCGAGCATATGGTGGATGGCTGCGCGGGCGAAAACATTCTCATTGAAACAGATGCCATCATTACACTGGCCGATCTGGGCCGCAGAGTAGCAATACAAAGCGAGGCGACAGGTCAGTTCGTCTATCTCACCAACCTCAAAGTAGCAGCCCCATGTGTCGAGTTCAGTCAGTTTGCCGCCAATCACGGTTTGCCACTTGCGGCAGCGCCCTTGAAAGCAACCTTACAATTTCTCAATCATGGTCGGCGTGGTTTTTACGCAACGGCAGAGGCCCAGCAAACGCCTGTACTGGTGAAGGCTGGCGACAGGGTATATGTGATAGAAGAATAAGCATGAAAAAAACAGCCGCGAGGACTCGCGGCTGTTTTTTTCATGCTTATTCTTCTACTCTCCATACGGAACCCAGATATTCTTGACCTGGGTAGCTTCACGCAAAAACTCTTCGCCTTCACCCTGTACCCCATCAAGCCAATTGCGCATATGCCCATAGTTGACCCATGTGCGTTTCATATTGCCTGCCGAGGCCAATTCAACACGCTTTGAGCCGTCGGCAGTACCGAAATACCACATTGCATCTACATCGTCATGGTCACTTAATACCTGGGCAAGTGCCTCTCGTTCGCCCGTCACAATGTTGACGACACCTGCTGGTAAGTCTGAGGTCTCGAATACCTGATAGCAATCCGTAGCGCTCAAGGGCGATTGCTCTGAAGGAATCACGATAATAGTATTCCCCATCGCTATGGCTGGTGCGACTAGCGAGATAAAGCCCAGTAGAGGTTGCTCATCAGGACAGGCAATACCGATAACACCGATAGCCTCTTTCATCGCCAGTACCACTCCGCGCAATGGCGGACGATGAACGGTACCCTCGTATTTGTCGGCCCACGCGGCATACGTGAACAAGCGCGAAATGGATGCTTGCACCTCGGCGGTAGCATCTTCATAAGAACGGCCAGTTTGTTGGATAATGCGGCGAGCAAACTCTTCTTCACGTATCGCCAGATTCTCCGCGATATAGTAAAGTATCTGGGCGCGGTTATGCGTTGTGCCATTCGCCCACCCGCTTGCGGCATGGGCTGCCTCTACCGCGTTACGAATATCCTTACGGTTGCCTTCGCCAACCTCGCCTATGACACGATGCTGCGAATCATACACATCACGACTGTAGCCAGAATCAGGACGTACCTGCTTGCCTTTGATGAACAATTTGGGCGTGCGATCAATTGGCGGCAGCGTCACTGAGGGAGTTGCTGCATGACCATTCTCGTGTTGTTTGTCAGTTTCGGTTGCACTATTTTGTGTTCCAACAGGAGTATGCCCATTGGAAGAACGTGCAGATTGATCAATCTGATGTGTTTTCCATGAGGGACGGACGTATTCAAACAAACCTTCTTTGCCACCTTCACGTCCATAACCGCTTTCGCGATAGCCCCCGAAGCCGCTTGAAGCATCGAACATATTAGTGCAATTAACCCAGACAGTGCCGGCTTTTAGCTTTGGTGCCACATCAAGTGCCAGGTTGATATTGTCGCTCCACACACTGGCAGCGAGACCGTAGCGTGTATTGTTGGCAAGCGCAACCGCTTCGGCAGGAGTACGGAATGTCATCGAGACAAGCACTGGCCCGAATATCTCGACCTGTGCAATACTGGAAGCTGGCGAGACGTTCGTGAAGAGCGTCGGTGGAAAATAGAAACCTTCCGCCGGACATGCCCACGAGGGTTGCCACATCACCGCGCCCTCGTCAACACCCTGCTTGACCAGTCGCTGTATCTCTTGCAATTGCCCAGGAGAGACGATAGCACCAATATCCACAGCTTTATCCAGCGCATCCCCGATACGCAGTTTCTCCATACGATTGCGTAGTTTCTCCATCAGGCCCTCGGCAATGTTTTCCTGTACCAGCAAACGCGAACCAGCGCAACACACCTGACCCTGATTGAACCAGATGGCATCCACCACGCCCTCGACAACACTATCCAGGTCAGCATCATCAAAGACAATAAACGGTGATTTCCCACCCAATTCGAGCGAGAGCTTTTTGCCGGAACCCGCCGTTGCGCGGCGAATACTGCGCCCCACATCAGTCGAACCGGTAAAGGCAATTTTGTTGATATCAGGATGCCGTACCAACGCCTCACCAACCTGCGATGCCTCGCCCGTCAGAATATTGACTACGCCAGGCGGTAAGCCTACTTCCTGGCATATCTCGGCAAATTTGAGCGCAGTGAGTGGCGTATAACGTGCCGGTTTCAGCACAACGGTATTGCCCATTGCCAGCGCGGGAGCAATTTTCCATGCCATCATCAGCAGGGGGAAATTCCAGGGGATAATCTGTCCCACCACGCCAACGGGTTCATAGCCGGGAAGTTCTGAAGCCATCAATTGCGCCCAGCCCGCGTGATAGTAGAAATGGCGGGCGACAAGCGGTATGTCCAGGTCGCGAGTTTCCCGAATGGTTTTGCCGTTATCCAGCGACTCCAGTACCGCCAGCAAGCGCGAGTGCTTCTGAATATGCCTTGCAATCGCATACAGATAGCGAGCGCGTACATGCCCCGGCGTCTTGCCCCACGACTCGAAAGCAGCACGAGCGGCAGCAACTGCCGCATCCACATCAACACTACTGGCTGCTGCAACCTGTGCCAGAGGCTTGCCTGTCGAGGGATTGATGGTTTCAAGATACTTCCCACTGGCTGGTTTGGCCCACTGGTTATTGATGAACAACCCGAAAGGTTGGCGTTGCTTGATCCAGTCTAAGCCGGGCGTAGCGGTTTCGGGTGCGGGTCCGTACTCCATCGTCTCAAAAATATCCATAACGCTCATTGCCTATCCCCTTTCTCCTTACACCATCGGGTTATAATGTGCTGCCGCGTAATGGCCGGTCACATAGTACGATAGTTGCCGCTCAATATCCGATAGCAGACCACTCGCGCCAATTCTGAAAAGTGTGTTGTTCAGCCAGTCGTTGCCCAACTCCTCTTTCATCAAAATGAGCCAGTCGAGCGATTCCTTCGCGGTGCGAATGCCACCCGCCGGTTTATAGCCAACTTTGTAGCCTGTCTGTTCATAGTAATCGCGAATGGCACGGGTCATGACAATGCCCACTGGAAGCGTAGCATTTACCGGCTCTTTGCCGGTCGAGGTTTTGATAAAATCGGCACCGGCCATCATGCATACTAAACTTGCCATGCCCACGTTGCGCAGCGTGGCAAGCTCGTGCGTAGCAAGAATAGTCTTCATATGGGTATCGCCACACGCAGCGCGGAACGCTCGCACCTCGTCATAGAGTGCTTGCCAGTTGCCCGTCAGGACATGCCCACGTGAAATAACAATGTCAATCTCGCTGGCACCCGCTTTAATGGAAGCGACGATTTCTCCCAGTTTTTGCTCAAAGGGATTTTGCCCGGCGGGAAAGCCAGTTGAGACGGCAGCCACAGGGATATCCGAACCACGCAACGCCTCTACGGCAACGGCAACAAGGTTATGGTAAACACAAACGGCCCCGACCTTCAATTGATAATTGCCGACGCCGAGCGCATCTAATATCTCCTGGCGCACTGGTTGACGCGCTTTCGCACACAGGCGCAGGACGTTGCCCGGAGTATCATCGCCCTGCAAAGTTGTGAGGTCTATGCAGGTGATAGCACGCAACAACCACGCTGCCTGCCATTCTTTCTTCACTGTGCGTCGCGTACTCATCGTCGCTGCCCGTCGCTCGACGGCACTACGATTGATACGTACCCGGCTCACCCAATCCATATCGAGAGGCATCCCAGGGTTACGTACAACATGCGGCGTTGCTTCGGACTGCGAGGCTGGCTCCTGTGCCTGCTCTGCTCGTCGTTTCGTTGTCGTCATCAGTGTGTTCCCTCTGGCTGTGCAAAAAGTGTTGCAATGATGCTATGTTACACGTGTATCTTCATGCATGACGGAGGGTGTTGTCAAGTTAGTAGCCAGGGCACCCGCAAGGGGAATGCCCCTACTATACAAACTTGCTCTTTCTACGTGTATAGTAGGGGCATTCCCCTTGCGGGTGCCCTGGCCTTTCAGCAATAATTAGCAGACACTGGATATGAAGAGATATCAATCATGCTTTCTGAGTCACGATAAAAAACTGGTGAAACAGCACATCAACATAGCCATCACGTTCGATAAGTTGATCAATCTCCAGCAGCTTATCGAAGTACTTCTCTACCGAAAAGTCGGGAATCTCCCATGGAATGGCTTTCAGATAGTAGACTATCGCGCCCACATCGTAGTAGCGCGTGATGAAAAACTCTTCCTCTTGCTCAAAAATCTGCCATCCCGTATCTTGCAATTCACGCACGGCATAAGCGAGATTCCACGCGATTTTCTGCTCAACACCTGGATAGAACGTTTCTTTCGGTTCATAGCCAAATAGTTCATGCAGCTTGCGATTGGTCTGATCGCCGACCTGCTGCGTGATGAAGCGCTGCCCAGATTTGATGATACGCAGAACTTCGTGCGGGTCATAACTGGCATGGCGATTGATGACCAGAACAAACTGCTCATCTGCAAATGGCAAGTGCTGGTCATCATCAATGGCGACAACGGTAACACCAAGCGGTTCCAGTCTCTGGCGAGCAACAGCGATATTGGGAACGTAGCCCTCGGTGGCATACGTTTTGGCTGGCAATGGCCGCATAGAAGCTAAAGAGGCCAGTCGCTCGCCGCCACCCGTCCCCATATCGAGCATAGATTCAGCAGTTTGCATTGCAGCAAGGACAGTTGCAGTATAATCCCAGCGGGATTCTGTATGCAGATCAACACGCCGACCTTTGAGGTAGGACATATCCCAACCTACATACGGTTTGTTGTATTCCGCGACAAGGTACGTGTAAAACTCATCGTTGGTCATGCGATGCGGCATATTGGTTCCTTCTTTCTGCACAAACCAAAAAGCTGTGAGCAATAATCTGAATTTGCCCACAGCCTTCTATCAAGATGCAAGATTACTTATGCGAGAGATATTTGCCTCTCTCAAAAGAGCGTAGTGAAGCACATTAGTTGCGCCAGACTATCCTGCGGATGATGCGCCGTGCCATTTCAAACAGGACTATCTCTGCTATCAATCTGCCAATACGTGACCCTTTTCTTCTGTTTTCTCCAGGTCTGCGTGGTCTATACGGTCTGTTCGGTCGGTACATATCCTGTGCCTCTTCACTAAAGTTGGAACATGCCAACAATTGCTGTAACATCAATTACAAGTATGTACTATAGTATACGGCCAATCATAAAGAAGGTTGCGTTGGTATAATCGGCAACACAATCGCCGATGGATGCTCCCCATCATGATAAATCCTCTGTTCCGCCACTACCATCTCCGCCGTCACCCCCAGAGGCGCACCAGTATTCAGATTGCGATCATATTTCGGAAACGCACTGGAACTAATCTCTAACCCGATGCAATGACCCACTTTGAAGACTTGCGCGGTATTCCAGCAATCTATGGAATAGTGGTATATCTTCCCAGGCTCGATCAACGAGGGTTTGTCCATGCCGTCGCGGAAACGGGCGCGAACCATGCTGTCGGCAAGACGCTGGGTGAAGCCGTTGGGGTGGATATCTACCAGTTTCGCGGTAAAATCGGTATCGTGCGCGGACGACGAGGCGTAGAGTTCTACATGCAAGGGGCCGGTGACTTCGGTATCTTCGGTCAAAGGTTCGGTCTTGTAAACCAGCACATCATCACGCCGTTCAATGGCGGAGTAGTCGTCAGGGCCACCAATTTGCGACGATGTTGGTTCTGTGATAAATGGTACTGGACGCGAAGGATCGTAGCGATAGTTATCAGGCGATTCTTGCGCGGTTGGCTTTGTGGTTGAAAGTGTACCATCACCGAAACGACTATTGGCACTACCGTTGCTGTGCAGGTAATAGGGCGTCCATTGTGTACGCGCAAGAGGCCATTCGTGTTCGTCACGCCACTCATTCGCTCCCATAACGAAGATACGTACAGAGGCATCTTGCGCTTGCGCAGTTTCGTCTGCTTTATACATTTCACCGGCAGAGTTTTTGAGCCAGCGGTCAAACCAGCGTACCTGTTCGCCGCGCAGATCAATCAGTGCTTGTTTGCCAAAATCTACCTCGCCAATTTTTGAGACGGTATTGACAGCATGGCCCCACGGCCCCATCAAGAGACGTTGATTTTCACGCGCATGAGCAGTTGCAGTTCGTTGCGTCATACCAATGTAGTTCAAAGGTGTGCCAATCTGCTCATCATCATACCAGCCCGAAATGTGCAAAATGGGAACGTTGACGCGATCAAATTTTGTCTGGTAGCACAGTGGCTCCCAGTAATCGTCGAGAAGGGCATGCTCTATATCTTTGCGCCAGTGCTGGATGTGCCGACCCGCCTGCTCATCCATCGTGAGGAGGGGAAGATGCGCATAAACTCGCTCCCAATCTACCGACCCCATTGGTTGTACCACACGCCCACTCACCAGATGCAGCCAGCAAAGATGCATGGGTGAAGGCAAACCCGTTGGCGTCTCAACAAACGGGTCGGATGGGGCTACAAGCACAATCATTGTGCGCAGGTGTGGTGGTTGATGCAATGCTGCCAACCATTGGATACGGCCCGGATAAGAAGCACCTATTGTACCTACGTTGCCATTTGACCATGGTTGCGCTGCGCACCATTCAATGGAGTCGTAGCCATCAATACCTTCGTTGAAATAAGGCACAAATTGCCCATCAGAATCACCACGCCCACGCACATCCATGGCGATGTAGACATAGCCACGTTCGGCAAAATATTTACCTGTCTCATTAATAAGCTCATTTGCCTTGAGATAAGGTGTGCGCAACAAAATAACCGGGAACGCGCTTCCGGCGTTCGTTGATGCGGCAGGACGATAAACATCAACCGAGAGGGTAACGCCATCGCGCATGGGAACGCGCTGGTCAAAGTCAATACGGATAGGTTGTGTTATAGGAATTGGCATGATTGAAAGTCCTTTTTATGAACATTTGGGGATGGACTGGCACATTGCTGCGCCCTCAAACGATATACGGCGGACGCGATAAATCGGTCCCTACACGGGTAAGGGCTCCGATTTATCGCGCCCTCAAACGATATACGGCGGACGCGATAAATCGGTCCCTACACGGGTAAGGGCTCCGATTTATCGCGCCATCGGACACAAACCACGGCGGACGCGATAAATCGGTCCCTACACGGCGAACCGCGCCTTCTGGCCCTGATGGAATGGCGCGAGGGCGGCGTTGGCATTCACTATGGTCTGTAGTCGCTCGACGAGCCCGGCGAATTCGCCGCCGGGGATGGTCAAGACCAGTTCGGATGGGGTCAGGCCGGTGTAGGTACGCGCACCGACGCAGCCAAAGCTCATGGAGACCTCGTTTGTGTGCAACGTGCGAGGAATGATGGCGCAGGTTGGGCGACCGAACGCGGATTGGCCGCCGCTCTGGAGCCAGTTCATGTTGCCCATTGCTTCCGCGATGAGCATAGCCTGTCGCGTATCTATGATGCACAGTACCACATCAGCCTCAATGGGGAACTGGTCGAGACGACCGTAGACGATGCTCTCATGCGGCTTTTTCACGACTGGTAACGCGCTAACTTCGGCAGGTGAAAAATATTGTACGCTAGCCATTGTTCCAACCAGTGCCTGCGCACGCTGCTGCTCCGATTCGGGCATAATGAAGCCCATCGTCATCATGCCGATGGGGCATTCGGAGTGGTCTTCGCCAGTGGCATAAAATACGCCTTGCTCGGCACGACGCCAGAATGTACAGGCAGAAGGAACGCGCCCGCTAATATGCGGAACACCCTCCGGCGCATCTTCGACAAAAGACATGCCTATGGGCGGTTGCTTTAATTGTAGTTGCTCGGTGAAACGTTGAACCAGCTCTTGATACAAGGTTATTCTTCCTTTTTTGCTGTAGGGTGAATCAGAAATTGGCATATCCAATACAGTTCATTCTATCACACGATCACGCTAACACCCCACTACACCCACTACTCTCGCTACACCCACTACACCCACTACTCTCGCTACTCCCGCTACACCCACTACACCCACTACTCTCGCTACTCCCACTACTCCCACTACACCCACTACTCTCGCTACACCCACTACTCCCACTACTCTCGCTACTCCCACTACTCCCACTACTCTCGCTACTCCCACTACTCCCGCTACACCCACTACTCTCGCTACACTTTGTATTTCGCAATTAGCCCCTTGACCCAGTTGCTTTGTTTTGGCGAGGGACTGAAATTGTTCTTTTGCAGGCGTTTCGCCATATCATTAATGAATGAGCGCTCGCTGGCACTCACACGAGAGCTATCTATAGCGATGGTGTCAAAAAGGGCTTTGAGCTTCTGCACCTGCTGGCGTAACGCGGTAAGTTCAGCCGACGAGGGAAGGTTACGCGCTTCCGGCGACATAGATTCCTGCCACTTCTGATAGGCTTCTACATCCCCATTCCAGGCACCCAGACCGGCCAATTCATCAGCACGCTCGTTCAAGTCATGCCCGGCATGTCCACGCACCCATTCAAAAGTGATGGGACTCTTGCGATGTTTGAGCAACATCCGATACAACGCCCATAAATCTGGATTCGCCTTCATCTGATAGGTACCCTGGGCCACCTTGATCGTATATTCGCTATCGCTATAGATGGTTAAGGGGGCATCGGGCGGCGCGATGGAGAGGACAGCTAGCACCGCAGTAATCTCGGCCCGATTATTGGTAGTGGTCGGCGCTTTGGGGATATGGCCGTAACATTCCATGCGTTTCGCGCCTTCTACAGCCTCGTTGTTGGCAACGTCGCTTGCTGCCAACAAAATAGCACTCCAACCAGCGGGGCCACCGGGATTCTTGATGCAAGCCCCATCGGTGTAGGCAGTGACGCCTTGCGCTCCCAACGTTGAACGGGCTGTCTCAACATAAATGGTGCGCAAGGCATCTAGCACTGAACGCCACTCTAAAGATTCATCTACCTGATTCAAATGCACTTCCAATTAGCGCACTATTCAAATCACGACAACACGCGACGCCCGAATTACGCCACGTTTACTTTTCTTACCTTCTACGACCATGTCTCCGCCTTCCTGTAATTCTCGTACAACGGCAGGAGTCTCATGTTCACCTGTGCGCTTTATTATTGTAGTATTGTCGTCAATACAAACGGCCACAGGCTTCGCTTCACCCGTACTCTCTTTCGTCACCTGACCAGCAACGATATAGCTATGCTTCTTTTCAGGATTCGCACTGGCTCCAATAATTTTTACCTTACGCCCATTTTCCAGGAACATTTTGACTTGCTCAAGGTCTTTCTCTTGCTCTTCGGCACTACGCTTCTCATCACGATGCGATACATGCTCTTCTTTCGCTTGCGTTTCCTCTTCATGCTGTTCCTGTGACCCAGAAGTTTCCTGCCGGGCATTTTCAAACAATTCATCATCATACGAATTGGGAATAGCAATACGTAGGGCCTTTGGCATCGCATCGAAGCGATAAGTAATCATTACCTGTTCCGCGTCAGACTGCTCAAGCGCTTTACGGTCAGCTTTACTCAGATAGTCCTTGAGCTTGACCGCGCTGCCATCCAACTGCAAATCTATGGAAGCTGGCACGCTCATAGTGAGATGGGAGCCATAAAAGTTTTCAGTCGTCATGTTATCGGGTTTGCGCCGCAACAACAGGGATGTTATTTGCTGCATGGTTGAGATTGGGTTACCCGCCGTAATCACCGTCACATCCAACACACCGTCATCAATATAAGCATTGGGGGTCATCTGTACTACATCAGCATATTTGCGCGTATTACCTATTACCACCTGTATCGCTTCGCCCTTCCACAATACCTCATCCTTACGTCCAGCGCCTTCAGCACGAATTTCGATAGGGAAAGGATGCTGGGCAGGCAGTTCTTTCACCGCGGAAAGTCCCACTGCGAGCGGGCCTATTTTATATTTCATCGGCTTGGAAACATGCCCCATCACGGCTGCATCTATGCCGAGACCGGCCATAAGCAAAAAATGGTGACGTGCCTTCTTCGTTGGCTTCACCTTCCTCCGCTGACCTTTCTCGTTCGTTGGATGATCAGAAGATTGCTGTCCATTTTCCTGGGTAGTGTCAGGAAATGTGAGGGATGCTAGCTCAACATGACCAACATCAACTTTGCGTGAATCGCTATTCACCAGCGTTAAAGCGGCCTTCACAGGGTCGCCGGGTATGCCGACTTCACCTGCCCACACATTCGCAGTGCCACCAGGAATAAGGCCAACGATATTGTGTTGCCCCTTCTTATTCATCACACCATTGACAACCTGGTTGAGCGTGCCATCTCCACCATACCCTACTACAAGGTCATAGCCCTTCTCAGCGGCCTCCGCAGCCAGTTCCATCGTTTGCCCGCCATATTTCTTGAGGACGATATCCGTCTCCCAACCGGCGGCCGCCAGCACCGCCAGCACATCCGTTATTTTCGCAATATTCTCCCCTGCTCTGGGATTAATCACCAGGCAAGCCTTTTTGCACTGCATAATAAAACTCCTTCTCTCTCATATCAAACCACCCTGGGTAGGGACCGATTAGGCTGATGAACGAAATAACCCGCCAATGTTGAAACCCGTAGGGGTACGATCAATCGGCCTCTACATCATTCCCATATGTGGCTTAACACGAAAAAAGACGCGGTAGAGTTTCAAGCCATGTATGTATGCATCACTTCATTGCGGCTATTGCCTGTAATACTCCTCCAACAATCGCCCAGATAGCAATAAGCCACGGCCACAGACCGCCATGTCGTTTGCGGGCCGCAGCACTGCTGACGGTTTTGAACCATGTTCCCGTTGAGGGACGGCTGAGACGCCAGGCAATAAGTGGAGAAAAGATCAACAATATTACCGCGGGCACTGCTGACCAATAATTGCCATGCTTACTACTCTGCCAGAGACTATATAAAGAGACGAAGCCGCCCAGGAAAAGCAGGGAGTTGGACACAATTTGGATGTTTCTTGTCCAATGCCAGCCACGCCGAATTCCCTCACCAAATACTGCCAGCAGGGCCGCAAGAGGGAGTGTGAGCAGCGAAAAGAGCAGCGTAATCCACGGTTGGCCTATCTTCAGTTGCTTGAATGGATTATTGTCTTGACCTAATATCAGCGACACAAATGGAGTTGCCAGGATTTGTACCGCGAGTCCCCAGTCAAAAGCTACCGCCATACCGATACCTTGTGGCCCGGCAGTATCTTGCGTATCACCCGCAGCAGGCGTGGTTGAAACCATATCAGATTGATGTGTACTTTTCAAAATAGTCTTGCCTTTCAAAATTTATTCAGGATACCCACGAGGGCAATATCGTGAAAATAATGAACCATGCCCGCTTCATGAAGTTGAGGACATGAGTCATCCCGAATTTCTCACGAGTTAAAGATGTATAAGAGGTAAGAGAGGATAAACGGACGCCCGCGAGGGGCCACCCACCGCATCCGCACCGCCCCCATCCCTACTATGTACGACGAGAACCTGCATCGTGGCATAGTAGGGACGGGGGTCGAGTGGACGTGGTGGGTGGCCCCTCGCGGGCGTCCGTCGTCTCTCTATTTTCTCGCATTGCCGGGATTGCTTGTAAAAAATTCGGGATGACTCATGTTCCACTCCGCCACACATTGTACTACCCTGAAGGCACGCACCAATAACTTATATGTGTTTGACCAGGGCCATTGCCGCTTCAACGATGTGACGGGCGCTGATGCCTGCCTCATCCATCAATTGGGCCGGGGTACCGGAGCCGGGCATAGACTCGACCGCAAGTTTGACCACCTCTGGTAATGGGCCGTCACGCATAGTGAAAACTTCCAGCACAGCATCGCCGAGACCGCCTTCGGGCCAATGATCCTCAACGACGATAATTTTGTTGCCCGCTTCCTGAGCTGCCGCCAGCATGGTCTCTTCATCCATTGGCTTCACCGAGTAAGCATCAATGATACGGGCGGTGACGCCATTGCTCTGCAACTGGTCATAGGCTTTTAACGCCTCGTGTACCGTGATACCAGCCCCAACAATTGTCAGTTGGTCGTGGTCGGATTGGTGAAGAACTCTGCTGCCACCAACGGTGAACTGTTCATCCGGGCTGTACAATACCGGCAATTTCTCACGAGTTGTGCGCATGTAGACGATACCGTCGTGACTCGCCATTTCCGCCACTAATTGCGCCGTCTGGTTTGGGTCAGACGGATAGACAACGGTGCTGCCAAAGACTGCACGCATCATTGACAGATCTTCTAATGCCATCTGCGATGGGCCATCTTCACCGATTGAAACTCCCGCGTGCGAGCCGCAAAGACGAATGTTGGCACGTGAAATGGCGGCCATACGAATGAAGTCATAGGCACGAGAGAAGAATGCCGCGAAGGTGGAGGCAAAAGGTATCTTGTGTCGCACGCTCATGCCAACCGCCGAAGCTACCAGTTGCTGCTCCGCGATATATTGCTCAAAGAAGCGGTCGGGATAGGCTTTCGCGAATTCCTCAGCATAGGTTGAGTTACTCACCTCACCATCCAGACCAACGACATCAGGATTGGCGGCACCAAGAGCCTTGAGCGCATCGCCATAGGCTTTGCGGGTCGCGGCTGAATCGCCACCGAGTTCGTAGCGCGGTAGTTGAATGGGTTGCTTTGCCGCTTCCGCTGGGAGTTGAAGATTCGCTGGCTTTTGTACCGGGAAAGCCATGCTGCGCACAGGATTGAGTTCTTTAATCGCCTGCTCTGCCTGATCCTTATTCAGCGCCTTGCCGTGCCAGCCTTCTTTATTCTCAAGGAATGAAACTCCCTTGCCCTTCATCGTCTTACCAATGATCAGAGTGGGAGCGCCATTGGGTTGCGAGGCCTGAGCAAATGCCGCGTTGATTTCATCATAGTTGTGACCATCAATCACGATAGCATTCCAACCAAAGGCTTTTGCGCGTGCCTCATAAGCGGCGGTATTCCAACCAAGTTCGGTTTCGCCGCGCTGACCCAGGCGGTTACAATCGAGAATCGCCACCATATTGTCGAGCTTATAATGTGTAGCATGATCGAAGGCTTCCCAAATAGAGCCTTCTGCCATCTCGCTATCGCCGCACAACACCCAGATATGGTAGGGCAACTTGTCCAGATACTTCCCGCACAATGCCACACCAACACCAATCGGCAAGCCCTGTCCTAGCGAGCCAGTAGCAACATCAACCCAGGGGAGAATGGGAGTTGGATGTCCTTCCAGACGGCTGCCAAACTTGCGCAGCGTCAACAGTTCCTCGTCGCTGACGGCTCCCGCGGCTTTGTACATCGAGTAGAGCAACGGCGAGGCATGCCCTTTGGAGAAAATGAGGTGATCGTTGTTCGGATTGGTCGGGTTGTCAAAATCGTAGTGCAAATAACTACTCATCAACACAGACATCATGTCTGCGGCAGACATCGAAGAGGTAGGATGCCCTGAACCGGCAGTCGTAGTACAGCGAATACTATCTACGCGCAGTTGTTGTGCCAGTTCCGTCCACTGTTGTACCTGTGGATTCGTTTCGGTTGTTGTCATATCTATTCTCCTAATTGCTCAAACGTTTTTTGTGTTATCCATCGAGCACTATTTTATTGTATGATGCAAGTATCGAATAGAGCAAGCTGAAGCTCTCATTGGACTACCGTACTCTTTTACCTGGGTACATTCGCGCTGGACCGGGGGTCAAGATACTCTCGTAATGCATCGCCCAGGATATTAAGGCTCAGTACGATCAGGACAATGGCGAGGGCCGGGCCAAACATCATCCAGGGGTCGCTGTTCAGATAGACCTGAGCATCACTGATCATAGACCCCCAGTCGGGAGTTGGAGGCTGTGCGCCCAGACCCAGAAAACTCAGCGTCGCTTCGTCCAGTATGGCAAAGGAAATGGAAATCGTCGCTTGCACCAACAATGGACTAAAGATGTTAGGGAGGATATGCCGGAGCAGGATTTTATGTGTGCGGGTGCCACTGGCAACGGCGGCCGCCACATATTCCTCTGTTGCCACCTGCAAGGTTTGTCCACGCGCAAGTCGTGAGTAGATAGGAATACGCACGATAGCCAGCGCAATGGTTACGTTGACGATACTCGGTCCCAATGCAGTGACAATCGCCAGCGAAAGGATAAGAGAAGGAAATGCTAAAAGGGTATCTACAACCATCGTAAGAACCTGATCAACCCACCCCTGGAAATAGGCACCGATGATACCCAGCAAGGTACCAATTAATCCTCCCACCAGAATAGATGCAACGCCCACCGAAAGCGAGATGCGCGTTCCATAAATTACACGGCTCAATTGATCTCGGCCCAGTCCATCAGTGCCAAGAGGATGCGCCAACGATGGCCCTTGCGCCGAGACCGCTGGATGATAAAGTAATGGTGGATACGGGCTGACAAAAGGCGCGAAGATAGCAGCTATGACGAACACGAGCAAAATGATACCAAACCACAAACGTGGATTGTGCCAGAACTCGCGCAGGAAGCGCACAATCCTACTTGTAGTCGCTACCGAAGCTCGCGGCTCTATAGATTGCGGTTTTTGAAAGTCAGTTGGTGTCGCCACATTTTTCTCCAAAACTCTATGAGGGCAGCAAAATTATTTATCAAGGCGTATGCGTGGGTCAAGCACGGCATAGAGAATATCCACCAGTAGATTAGTCGCCATGTATGCAAATGCCGAGAGCAAGACAACCCCTTGCACAACCGGATAGTCTTTGGCAAGGATACTGGAAATAGCCATCTGACCAATGCCGGGCCAGAGAAAGATCGTTTCTACGATGAATGCCCCGGCCAGAATTGAACCTACTTGCAATCCTACAATAGTCAGAACAGGGAGAACCGCGTTTCTGAATGCGTGAACGTAGGATACGCGCCTTTCCGACAATCCTTTAGCTCGCGCTGTGCGTACATAATCTTGCCCAAGCACTTCAAGCATACTGGCCCGTATCTGCCGCATATTGACAGCGACAGACGCCGTTCCCAGCGTAATCATCGGCAATATGAGATCGCGGATATTGCCAGTTACGTCATTAGTGAAAGGCACAAACCCGCCCGGAGGGAAAAAGCGCAGGTCTACGGCAAAGAAGAAAATAAGCGCAAGCCCCAGCACGAAGTTTGGAATAGCCGTACTTAACAAGCTAAAAACGTTCGTCAGCCAGTCCACCCAGGAATTCTTATGCGTGGCCGAGTAAATGCCAAACGGGACCGCAAGAATCAGGGCATAGAGCAACGAGGCGATACCTAATTCCGCGGTAACAGGAAGTTTATCCTGGATAGCTTGCAATACCGGCTCCTGAAGCTGAATAGATTGCCCCAGATTGCCATGCAATGCCTGCCAGAGCCACAACGCGAATTGGACAGGCAATGGCTTATCCAGCCCCAATTGCTGGTCTAACGCCTTCACAGCTTGCGGCGTCGCATATTCTCCCAGCAGAATACGTGCGGGATCACCAGGGATGAGATGAACTGTCATGAATGCCATAAAGCTGACAAGCAACGCAACTGGCAACATAAAGAGAATTCGTCGCAAAATATAGCGAGCCACAAATAGAACTCCTCTTAGTAAATATTGTCAGGGAAGCAACAATGATAACGGACGCCCACAAGGGGCAATACCAATGACTTAAAGAGAATAGTCATGGGAGGGGGGACGGACGCCCGCAAGGGGTACCTTGCGGGCGTCCGTCCCCTTCCAATCTCCAGCGCCAGCGTGCATTCTTTCTCCTCCCAAACAATCTATCCCTTCTTCCTTCTGATTGCTTTCTTGTTATGAACTCAGGTATACACTGGCAAATTCCAGCATACCTGTCGGGAGCAGCGTAAAGTTTTTCACGTTCGTCGTCGTCGCTTGTACGTTTACCCCGTAGTTAATAAACACATAGGGAGCGTCCTGCAAAATCAACTGCTCAGCTTGTTGATAATCTGACGCTCGCTGCGCTTGATTACTACTCACACGAGCCGCATCAAGAAGTGTATCTACTTGCGGATTGGAATATTGCATGTCATTCAGACCGCCGCCAGTGTGGAACCACGAGTACACATTTCCATCTGGGTCGGGGCGTCCGCTCCATCCTATCAGGGCAGCCTGGTAGTTAAACGCGCTGGTATCACTCAGAAGGGTTGCAAACGTTTCTTGCTTGATATTCACTGTAATACCAGCAGGTTGCAATTCCGACTGGATGAACTGCGCTTCTTCCGTGTTAAGTGGCGAACCACTGGCAATCAACAGGGTAAAGGTTATGCCTTTGGATGAACCTCCTTGAGCCAGTTCTGATTTAGCATTGCTGACGTTGTAGCTGTATGGCGCAATGCTGCTGCTATAGGCCCAACTGGCAGGAGAGAGAGGACCCTGTGCGACAACACCTATATTTTTCAACGCAGTAGTGACTATCTCCTGGCGGTTCACTCCCCATTCGATAGCTCTGCGAATGTGGACATTCGTGAAAGGGGCGGCTTTTGTGTTGAGCATGAACCCGAAGAAACTGAGTCCCGGCGCTTGATTATAGACAAGACTGGAATTCGATTTCGCGGATGCGACATCGTTCGGGCCGAGGTCCTCGGCAACATTAATATTGCCGGTCACAAGGTTTGAATAGCGTACACTCTCATTCGTCATCGGAACGTAACGAATAGATTGTAAGTACGGCAACGTGTTCCCTTGAGCATCTTTCATCCAATAATGCGGATTCTTGACGATGGTCAGATGGTCGCCCTTCACCCACTGGCTAAACATAAATGGCCCACTGCCCGCACCAACAGGATCATCCGCCAGCTTGCTCCCCAGCTTTTGTACGGCTGTCGGCGAGAGAATCATACCCGCACGATCGGTCAATGCCGCCAGAAGTGGGGAAAACGGTTGCTTTAAGTTGAACTGCACATGCGATGAATCGGTTGCCACCACAGATTTTACGCTGGCTATCTCACTGTAGCGGGGCGAGGTTGGCGCGGACAATATCCGGTTTATATTGAATACAACCGCGTTAGCATTAAATGGCGTACCATCCTGGAACGTTACACCGCTACGTAATGTGAATACTAGCTGCGTAGGCGATGTATAGGACCACGACGTCGCCAGGTCCGGTACGATATTGTTGTGCGCATCCAGAGCTACAAGCGTATCGTAAATATTCAGCATGATCTGCCGATCGTACAGCGCCGTTGATTGTAAGGGATCAAGTGTGACCGCATCAGAGTCAAGGCCAACTTTGAGGGTACCCCCAAATTTTGACGACGTACTACTTGTACTTCCGCCACCACAGGCCGCCAGAATTGGTAGGAGTCCAATGGACATGATAACCAGGACAGTGAACAACTTGCGCGTGCTAATGCATCTCAAAATACGTTGGTACAACATTAAAAGTACCCTCCTTAACTTACCTGATGAACGGATGTAATTATGCCATATTGTCCAGCCTTTAATTCAAACGCATGCCCAGTAATTATTACCGCCAGCTAGATGAGAGCAGGTATATACCTCCACTCATAGACATAGTATGCTAATAGATGAGCTTACCGTATCTTTGGCGGTTCTTTACACTGAACAATTTGTTCTACTATAAAAACAGTATAGTTGCTAGAAAGCCATATGTCAAGCATACTTATACACGTTTTACCATGCAGCAGCTAAGCTCTCAGCGCGTGGGTCGGCACCGCCTTGCATGGCTCCTGTAGACGCATCGAAGACGATCCCCTGAGCATAGCCCATGCCTGCAGACCACCTATCTTGTTCATTGATCACGTGACCTTGCTGGCGGAGTGCATCCAGCGTCTCAGCAGGGAAACGACTTTCTATGTGCAGGGATTCTTGACCGGCAACTGCGCCGTGTATCCAGCGCGGCAACTCGATTGCTTCCTGAATGTTCAGCCCAAAGCGTAATGCCGCTGTATACACCTGCAAGTGTATCTGTGCCTGCCCATCGCCTCCCATCGTGCCAAACACAATGGCTGGGCGTCCATCTTGCAGTGCGATAGAAGGAATCAAGGTATGGAGCGTGCGCTTTGAAGGTGCCAGAGCATTGGCCGAGGTGGCATCGAGCGAAAAATACGCGCCGCGATTCTGAAGGACAATGCCGGTGTCATCCACAACCACACCGCTACCAAATCCCATATAGTTGCTCTGAATGAGCGAAACTACGTTGCCATCCCTATCCGCTGCGCAAAGATAGACAGTATCACCTGTGAAACTACCTGGGTCAACAGACGATTGCGCTCGCAAAGGATCAATGAGCGATCTCCGTTGGGCAAGATAGTCCGGGTCAATCAGTGACGCCGGGTCAATACGCATATGTGCCGGGTCGGTGAGATAGGCGTTGCGGTCTGCGAAAGCCAACTTTTTCGTTTCCACCGCCATATGCACTGTTTCTGGCGCAAGCGGACTCTTGCCAAGTGGCACCTTATCGAGGATTCCCAACATCTGTAGAGCCGTAACGCCCTGCGTATTTGGGGGCAATTCATAGATTCTGAGACCTGCGAAAGGCACGCTAAGTGGCGTTACCCACTCACTCTGGTGTGCTGCCAGATCTTCTTGTGTGATTAATCCGCCTTCACGTGCGAAAAATGTGGCGATTTGTTCCGCGACCGCTCCCCTGTAAAAGGCATCAGCCCCTTCTTTTGCGATGGTACGATAGGTTTGTGCCAGCGTAGGATAGCGTGCTATTGCACCAACTGGCGGAACGCTCCCATCAGGCAAGAAATGCCTGTGCCAGGAGCGATGAATCTCCTGCCTGGTACTCATGCGGCTGAGAGCGGCATGCAGGTCTGGCCCAATAGCGAAGCCTTCTTCGGCATATGAGATGGCCGGGGCAAGCACCTGCGCCATACCCAAACGTCCAAAACGCTGCTCTGCCTCGGTCCAACCGCTCACGCAACCGGGGATTGTCACGGTGTGAATACCGGTAACGGGCATAGTGGTATAGCCTATTTCACGATAGCGTTCAATCGTTGCTGCCTGCGCGGAACGCCCGCTGCCGTTTAGCCCGTACAGTTGCCCACTTCTGGCATCATAGATAATCATAAAGACATCGCCGCCGAGGCCACAGACAAAGGGGTAGACAACTTGCAGCATAGCGCTGGCGGCGATAGCCGCGTCAATTGCATTGCCGCCTGCTTTCAGTAATTCCAGTCCCGCTTCCGCCGCCAGATAATGTGGTGCAACCACCATACCCCGACGAGCCAATGTGATGGGACGATGCAAAGGAAGGGATGTCATAGTTCATTCTCCTGTTGTATTGCATTGTGAGGCAACAGTGCATGCACTCCAAGTACGCGATTCGCGATTTGTGTCACCCGTAAATCAACGACAAGGCTGGCTAAGGCGAGTGCTTGATGACGGGTGAGCCCGTACTGTTCCTCCATCAGGTCAAGCATCCCCCCCAGGGCAATCAGTGATGCCTCGTTCAGATTTTCATGGAAGCCGAGTGTGAGCCACCCGGCAGCAGTATTTGCGCGAGGAGTGGTAATATGCATCTGCCCGTGTAGATAAAAAGTCAGATCAACGTACTCCATCGAACATTCGAGGGCAACCCCACAGACTTCTCCATCACCCTGTACAGCATGTCCATCGCCTACTGAAAAGAGAGCTTGCGGCACCGAAACAGGTAAATAGAGGCTGCTGCCCGCGACCAACTCCTTGCAATCAATATTGCCTCCACAGTTGCGCGGTGGGATGGTGGAATGAATCCCTGGCTCATCAGGCGGCATGCCCATGACGCCCATGAAGGGATGCAAGGCTATTGTGTGCCCATACTGATCTGTGCCTGTCATTGCGGCAGTATCCAGCGTCCAGACAAGCGATTGAGGTTGCCCAACCAGACCAAAGCGCTGGTTGACCACACTCTCCCAGCCCCCAACGCTCGTCCAGCCCCAATCTACCGGGCGCACTTCGTTGATACGCACTTCCAGCGTCATGCCTGGTTGCGCTCCTCGCATAGCGATGGGGCCGCATAAGGCATGTCCATTATCACGCTCCTTATCACGTGGTTCAAACCGCGTGGGCGGGTCTGTAGACAGATCAAGTAACCATGAAGCATTCAGCGTACTGAAATGCACAGTATCGCCTGAGTCAATAGTGAGAATGGGCGCATATTCACGAGAAAAAGAGCCGTGCAATGTCTCTCGTGTCGGTTCGATGGTGTAGGTAGCCATGTGTTCTTTCCTTACAAACTACGTTAAACGCGCTACATAAAAATATTACTATAATGTTTTATGCATGTGACACATTCATGGGAAAGCATTACGGTATGGAACTGATTATATTTATTGGGTTGCAAGCAGTCGGCAAAAGCACTTTCTACCGGACGCATTACGCGGCACCATATGAACATATCAGCATGGACTTATTACAGCATAATAAAAATCCGCGTAAAAGGCAAATGCTGTTGATCGAAGCAGCACTGCAAGCACAAAAATCCGTTGTTGTTGATAATACGAATCCGACGGTTGAGGATCGCTTGCCGCTTATCCAGTTGGGGCATCAATACGGCGCGAAGATTGTTGGCTACTACTTCGACTCGAATGCACGACAAAGCATAGAGCGCAACAAACAACGCGAGGGAAAAGCAAAAGTGCCGGACGTGGCGATTTATGTAACGGCAAAAAAGATGGTACGCCCCTCGTATACAGAAGGGTTTGATATGCTCTACGACGTGTCCATTGATGAAAACGGCACTTTTGTTGTACGAGAATGGGCCGAAAAAAATATCATTCCACCACAATAACAGCTTTCAAGGCATCGCCCGGCTTCGCCGCCTGTTGAAATGCCAGGGCGACATCCTGCAAGGCAAGCTGGTGAAGTACCCCTGGCTAAAGCCGAGGGGCTTCTACAGCCATTGCTAGCTGTTGGCTTCTTCCCAGCCGTAGTATGTTGATGGCAGCGTTGTGATCGCGATCTAGTTCAGTGCCACACTCGCAACTATGCCACCGCTCTTCAAGCGTTTTCTTGCGGATCGTGCCACAACCGCTACACACCTGACTGGTATATCTGGGGTTGACTTGTACGACTGTCCTACCAGCGTTCTCAGCTTTGTAGG
>Ga0307373_10001421_pt1 | contig 44992 bp, 32 predicted proteins | sample OX2MG_FD_202534 | JGI IMG/M metagenome (GOLD analysis project Ga0307373, IMG submission 202534) | Soil microbial communities from Risofladan, Vaasa, Finland - OX-2 | ecosystem: Environmental > Terrestrial > Soil > Coastal area > Acid sulfate soil | place: Finland: Risofladan, Vaasa | collected...
GGTTCCGTAAATTCGCCGTAATGGAAATCCGAGATCTGGACAATCCGGAATCCATGAAAAGCTTCCGGCAGGCGATTCAGGTGAATGGTGCGGCGCTCAATGCTGATCTCGTGGCGCGAAACTTCCGCAGCGTACAGCGGAAGGCCTACGGCGGCGACCCCACCAACCTTCAGAAAAGTACGCCGGGAAATTCGATGCTTGCCTTCGGTTGCAACCACGGCCATTCTTCGATGATAAATGCGCTGCTCGCAATCGGGGAATAGCACATACAATCGCCAAATCGGCCTTTGCCCCAACAAATGTCCCAACAAAGGAAAGCCCGCGCTTTAAGCAAACAACGCGGGCCTGTATTGGTTCGAAAGCTCTTCGCAGGGCTCAGTACGGATAGTTATACCGTTACTGATAGGGGTAAGGATATGCGTACGGATAGGGCCCGTAATACGGACCCGGCATCACATAAACCCGGGGACGCGGACGCCGCATCAGCACCGGACGCGGCGCGTTCGATGCCAGCCGCTGCGCCTCCTGCCACGACACCGGCTGGACCGTGACCGCGTTCGTCAGATGGAAGTCCACCATCGCCTCGGTCGGCAGGTAAATATGCGGCCCCTTGGTCGCCGAGGATGCAGCCAGACCTCCCATGGCTCCAACGCCTGCTCCAATGGCTGCTCCCGGGCCGCGGCCAAGGATTCCGCCGATAATGGCTCCAAGCAAAGCCCCGCCCGCCGTATTGCTGGCTGTGTATCCGGCCTTGTTCGGCCCTTTGCTCGACCAGATATCGGTGGATAGCGGGAAAACCTTCCCGCCCAGATTGATGCTCGTCAGGTGCAGCCGGAGTTCTTCCGATCCCTTCAACTCGCCCGACCGCTTTACGTCAATCACCTGGCCGGTCAACACGGCGCCACGCGGAATCGCCAGTACGCCGTTCTCATAGACATCATTGGCAGCCGTCGCCTGGAAGTACGCTCCGTCCTGCGTATGGGCCGAGTCAAGCGGCTCCATCAGCCGGACGCGCAGCAGCGCTCCTGCGGGAATGGTGACAGGCCCAGACGGCGTAGCGTAGTAGGGCACTTCGGGCTGCTGCTGCTGTGGATAGCCGTACTCCTGCTGATATTCAGGTCGCGGCTGTCCCTGTCCATAGACCGGCGGCGGCCCCTGCTGGTACTGGCTCGTCTGGCTTGCATCCTGCGGCGGCCCCTGTTGGTACTGGCTCGTCTGGCTTGCATCCGGCGGCGGTGGCGGAGCCGATTCCTGCGGCGTCCCATCCCCCTGCTGCGGCTGCTGGCCTACGATCTGAGGCGCTTGCTGGGCTTCAGGTTGGTCCTGCGAACTCACCTGATTCGCCGCCGCCTGCGCTGCCAGTCCAGCCGAATTTTGCGAATTCGAGGCCGCGCCAGGGTTCGTAACTTTAAGCTCATTCAGGATGCCGGTAACGCCGGCCACATTCGCCGCGTCGGTTGAAGCCTGCTGCATCTGGGCCTCGGTCGCAACCGTCCCCTTAAGCGTTACCACGCCGGTGTTGTCTACTGAGGCGGTAATATGCTGCCCCTGCAGCGCCGAATCGCCACGGATCGCCGAGGTGATGTTGGTCTGGATTGTCGCGTCGCTTGGTTGGGCCTGCGCATAGCAGGGGATTGAAGCAGCCAGGATCACACTGCCAGCCAACAGCAACACCAGAGCTGCGGGTGGTATGCGGTTCATTCGATTTCCAAAGCGGATAGACATAGGCTTGTGTCTCCTGCGCTTCTTTTGCCCCCTTCCGTCCGGATGCACGAACGCAGTTCGAGGGTAGAGCGCTTACCTGTACGAACCCTGTCCACTCCAAAAAGTTTTGGGGCTCCCGGGAGCCCCAAACACGTCTTTTCAGGCGATTCGTAGCGCGCTCCTATTGCCTCTCTCCGCGGTACCGCGCAATCAGGGTGCTGGTCGAGCTGTCATGCTTCGAGGCGTCAAAGTCCTTTGCCACGAGCTCGTCTATGATCTTCTGTGCCAGCACTTTACCCAGCTCCACGCCCCACTGGTCAAAGGAGTCGATCTGCCAGATCGCTCCCTGTGTGAACACGCTGTGCTCATACATCGCCACCAGCTTGCCCAGCGCCTCCGGCGTCAGCTCGTCCAGCAGCAGCGTGCTCGACGGCCGGTTGCCCTCAAAAACCCTGTGCGGAACCAGCCAGTCCGGCGTCCCCTCCGCCTTCACCTGCTCGGCGGTTTTGCCGAACGCCAGCGCCTCGGTCTGCGCAAACACATTGGCCATCAGCAGATCGTGGTGGCTCCCCAGCGGATTCAGCGTCTTTGAGAAGCCGATGAAGTCACAGGGAATCAGCCGCGTCCCCTGATGAATGAGCTGATAGAACGAGTGCTGCCCGTTTGTGCCCGGCTCGCCCCAGAAGATCGGCCCTGTCTCATAGTCCACGCGCCCGCCGGCCAGCGTCACATGCTTGCCGTTGCTCTCCATCGTCAGTTGCTGCAGATAAGCAGGGAAGCGCTTCAGGTATTGGTCATACGGTAGCACCGCGACCGTCTGCGCGTCGAAAAAGTCCGTGTACCAGACCGTCAGCAGTCCCATCAGCGCAGGCAGATTCTTCTCAAACGGCGTCGTGCGGAAGTGTTCGTCCATGGCGCGGAACCCCGCCAGCATCTGGTGGAAGTTCTCCGGCCCGATCGCCAGCATCGTCGATAGCCCAATCGCCGAATCCATCGAGTAGCGGCCGCCCACCCAGTCCCAGAAGCCGAACATGTTCGCCGTATCGATACCGAACTTCGTGACCTCTTCCGCGTTCGTTGAAACCGCCACAAAGTGCTTCGCAACCGCCTTCGCATCGCCCAGCTTCGCCAGCGCCCACTCGCGCGCCGTGTGCGCGTTGGTCATTGTCTCCAGCGTTGTAAACGTCTTCGACGAAATAATGAACAGCGTCTCTTCCGCGTCAAGGTCGTGCGTCGCTTCAGCAAAATCCGTGCCGTCCACATTGGAAACGAAGCGGAACGTCATATCGCGGCGGCTGTAGTGGCGCAGCGCCTCATAGGCCATCACCGGGCCCAGGTCTGAGCCGCCAATGCCGATGTTGATCACGTTCCTGATCCGCTTGCCCGTATGCCCCTTCCACTCGCCGCTGCGCACGCGATTGGAAAACGCCGCCATGCGGTCCAGAACCTCGTGTACATCCGGCACCACATTCCTGCCGTCCACATGGATCACCGCCCCCTTGGGCGCGCGCAGGGCAGTGTGCAGCACCGCGCGATTCTCGGTGATGTTGATCTTGTCGCCGCGGAACATCGCCTCAATCCGCGCCTTCACGCCGCTCTCTTCCGCCAGTTGAAACAGCAGCTTCAGCGTCTCGTCTGTAATGCGGTGCTTGGAGTAGTCGAGATAAACGCCCTCCGCTTCGACCGCAAAGTGCGTGCCGCGCGCAGGCTCCTTGGCAAACAGGTCACGGAGTGACTGGGAAGCCATCGCCTTGGCGTGCGCTTCCAGCGCCTTCCACGCGGGCAGTTGTGTCAACGGAGTGGATTGGGTTGCTGTGCTCATAGTTCTCCTTTACCTGTCTGATTCTGTCACGTAGCCGCTCGTTCCATGGCATTGGCGGCGTTAGTCCGCGCTGGTCATCGCAAATTCCCGCGCTGCTTCCAGCAGCTTTGCCACCGACTCCTTCGAGCACGACTCGGAATAGATGCGCAGTAGCGGCTCCGTCCCGGACGCACGCAGCAGCAGCCACGTCTTCGCGGCATTCGGCCTGGTTTTCGCTTCCGGATTGTCCAGGAAAAACTTGATGCCGTCCAGCGTTTCCACGTGCTCCACCGGCATTCCCGCAAACTCCTTCACTCCGGCCTTGGCGCGGGCAATCGCGGCATTCTTCAGCTTGTCGTCAATGTGCAGATCAATGCGTCCATACTGGTGCTCGCCGTACGTGTCCTGCAACTGTTGGACAAGCTGCCCCAGCGTCTTGCCCTCTTCCGCCATCACATTCGCAATCAGCAGGGCATTCAGCAGGCCGTCCCGTTCGGGCAGATGCCGCGCAATCCCAATGCCGCCCGACTCCTCGCCGCCAATCAAAATATCTTTCTCCAGCATCAGGTCGCAGACGTACTTGAACCCGATGCCGTGCTCATGCAGCGTGCGCCCGTAGCGCGCGCAAATGCGGTCCAGCATGCTCGTCGTATTAAAGGCGCGCGTCACATCGCCCGGCCACTTCTTCCGCGTCAGCAGCCACTCCAGCAGCACCGCATAAATCTTGTGCGGATCCACAAAGTTGCCATGCTCGTCCGCAGCGCCAATGCGGTCCGCGTCGCCGTCCGTCACCAGTCCCGCATGGCAATGGTGCGCGACAACCGCTTCTTCCAGCGCCCGCACATGCGGCTCTATCGGCTCTGGATTGATCCCCGGAAACAGCGGGTCGTGGTTCGCGCGAATCTCCACATAATCCACCCCAATGCTCTGGAATATCCCCGCCAGAATGCCGCTGCCCGCGCCGTACATGCAGTCAATCGCGAATTTGAATCCCGACTTCGCAATCAATTCCAGGTCGGCAAATTTCCGGATGGCCTCAAGATAGATGGGCAGAAAATCAACCTCGGCAATTTCCGCGGGCTGCGCAGCCTTGGGCAACGGCGTGTCGAGATACCCCTCGATTGCCGCCATAATCGACGGCTTGCCCGAGCCGCCGTAATACGCCTTGTACTTCACTCCGTTCCACTGGTACGGATTGTGGCTCGACGTAATCATCACCCCGCCCGCCGCGCCGTGCTCGCGCACGCCATAGGAGAGAGCAGGCGTAGGCGTCACGCCCTTCGCCAACTTCACCGGAATCCCCGACGATGCCACCACCTCCGCCACCGCTCGCGCAAATCGATCCGACGCAAACCGCGTGTCGTACCCGATGCACACGCCTTTCGCCGGAGCCTCCTGCGCATCCGTCGCGTGGTGCAGGTAATTGGCGATCGCCGCCGCCGCCTTGCGCACGTTCTCAAACGTAAAGTCGTCGGCGATTACGCCGCGCCAGCCGTCCGTTCCAAATTTGACAGGGGTCTTCTGTGACATACGGCTCTTTAGATGAGATCCTTACGGCCTTCTGCGGCCAGTTCCTTCACAATCTTTCCCACATCCTGCGCGCTGTCACGTGTCGTAATCAGCACGGCGTCCTCTGTTTCCACCACAACCAGGTCGTGCACGCCGACCAGCGCCACAAACTTCTTCGGGCTGTATACATAATTGCCGTGCGCATCGATGGCGAGCACGCCGGCGGACTCTGCGACGTTATCATCCGCGTCACAGTTTTTGCGCGCCTCACGCTGATGCTCATACAGCGCGGCCCATGATCCCAGATCATTCCAGCCAAAGTCCGCCGGCAGGCAATACAGGTTCGAGTGGTGCTCACCCTTCGCCGAGCGCGGCTCCAGAATCGCATAGTCCACGCTGATGTTCTCGCAAAGTGGATACAATTCCGCGAACACGCGCTTGAAATCCGCCGTGCCCCAGGCCTTGGCAATCGCCTCCAGGTGCGGGGCCGTCTCCGGCAAATGCTCGCGTACGGCGTTGGCCAGCGTGCGCGCCGACCAGACAAATACGCCGCTGTTCCAGCAGTAGTTGCCCGCGGTCACAAACGCCTCGGCACGCTCGCGGTTCGGTTTTTCGGTAAAGCGTTGGACACGCACAGCCCCATTCGGCACAGCCTCGCCCGTTTCGATATACCCGTACCCGGTCTCAGCACGCGTCGGCGTTACCCCCAGCACCACCATGTTTTCGCCGCTGGCTGCGATAGCCGCGGCCTGCGCCACAACCCGAAGAAACTCCGGCTCATTCGCAATCGTATGGTCGGCTGGAAACATCCCCAGCACGGCATTCGGTGCGCGGCGTTCAATCAGAAATGCCGCCAACCCCGCGGCGGGTGCGGTATTCCGCGCCACCGGCTCGCAGATCACCTGTTCCGGACGCATGTTCTCCAGTTGCCCGCATATCTCTCCCGCGAGCACATCATTCGTGATCACCCAGAAATCGCCGGGTGCCGCAAGCGGCATCAGACGATCCACCGTGCGCTGGATCATGGTCCGCTCGCCATCGAGGGCAAGCACTTGTTTGGCTCTGGCTTTACGGCTGCGCGGCCAAAACCGCGTCCCACTGCCGCCTGCAAGAATGATGGGACAAAAATCTGTCTTCAATCCGGACGTCCTCTGCTTGAATCGTGCCCTACCGGCCTCCGGATCACACCGCGCGCGGCTGAATCCGGATCACCGTGGACGGAGACTCCGCTTCTACGCCAACGTTCCTGCTCGTGGCCGGAATCACCGCCAGTTCGCAGCGGTTGACGGTAAAAGTGTCTCCTTCTTCTCCTGAGATGCGAATTTTTCCGTCTGCTACAAACAAAATCTGCAGCCCGCCGGTGTTCTCCGCGATGCCCTGCGGTTCCTTGCCCGGCTCCAGTGGCCACCGCTCAATCTCAAAATACTTCTCATCAATCAGCACCGAGTGCCCGTTCACCGCGTGCGGCGCAATCTTCCCGGCGCGCGTCTTCATGCGCATCGCCTCAAACGATTTGTCCAGATGCAACTCCCGCGGACGTCCGTAGTCATACATCCGATACGTCAGGTCGCTGGTCTGCTGCGTCTCCAGAATCACAACCCCCGGACCCATCGCATGCACTGTCCCGGCGTCCACATACAGCAAATCGCCCCGCTCCACCGGAACCATCTCCAGCATGTCCTCGAGCGTTGCCTTTTCAATCCCTTCCCGAATCTGCTCCGGCGTCACGCCCGTCTTGATTCCCAGAGCCACCGACGCGCCCGGCTGCGCATCCAGCGCATACCAGCACTCGGTCTTGCCGCGTGGCTCGCCGTACTTCTGCGCCATCGCATCGTCGGGATGCACCTGCACGCTCAACTTATCCTTGGGGAAGAGCAGCTTGATGAGCAGCGGAAACTGGCCGTCTCCATAGCTTTTGCCCAGCAGCTCATGGCCGTGCGCCGCCGTTATGTCTTGCAGGGATTGCCCCGCCAGCGGGCCCGTTCCGGCAACGCACATCTCGCCGGTAAGCCACACCTCGCCGATCGGCTCCCCATCGGTCTTGTAGTCATACCACGGTGTCAGATCGTTGAATCCCCAGATGCGCGTGCGAAACCAGGGCTGAAGTCGAAAAGGAATCAAATTACTCATTCTTCTCAGTATGCCTTATGCGCGCGCCACAATTCATGTGCAGTCCGCACTTTCCAGCCCGCAGGCTATTCGTGCCACGCCGCCGGATGCTATACAAAAAGCATGGCTGTTTCTCTTGTAACCGGCTGTGCCGGATTTATTGGTTCGTCCATCGCGGAAGATTTGATCCGCTGCGGCGAGACCGTACGCGGGCTCGACAACTTCGAGACCGGCAAGCGCGAGAACATGGCGGGATTCCTCGACCGCATGCAGTTTGTCGAGTGCGACCTGCGCGATGCCGACGCTGCCGCGCAGGCATGTCGCGGCGTCGACTTCATCTATCACATAGCAGCGCTGCCTTCGGTCCCGCGATCGGTCGAGGATCCCCGTACCAGCCACACCGCCAACATCGACGGAACGTTCAATCTTCTTGAGGGTGCGCGGTCCGCGGGCGTCAAGCGTATTGTCTATTCGGCCTCATCTTCGGCTTATGGCGACCAGCCCGGCTTCCCGCGCCTCGAGACCATGGTTCCCATGCCTATTTCGCCTTACGCCGTGCAGAAACTTGTCGGCGAACTCTACATGCAGAGCTTCTGGCAGGTCTATGGGCTGGAGACAGTCTCGCTCCGCTACTTCAATATCTTCGGTCCCCGCCAGGCTCCTGACTCACCCTACAGCGGCGTGATTGCAAGGTTTACTCTTCAAATGCTTAAGGGAGAACGCCCCACCATCCACGGCGACGGCGAGCAGGGCCGCGACTTCACCTACATCGACAACGTCATCGCCGCAAACATCCACTCCATGCACGCCCCCGCGGATAAAGTCGCCGGCCAGGTCTTCAACATCGCCTGCGGCGAGCGCCATACGCTGAACGAAACCTATCGCGTTCTGGCCCGGCTGCTCGACTTCCATCAGGACCCCGTCTACGGCCCGCCACGCACGGGCGACGTCCGCGACTCGCTCGCCGACATCTCCGCTGCCCGGGACGCCTTCGGCTACCAGCCTCTCGTCGGATTTGAAGAGGGCCTCCGCCGCACCGTGCAGTGGTATCGCGCGCAGTACGCCGGCCAGACTTCGGCATAGCCGTAGTCCTTCGTCGATCCAGCCCGCGCCATGCGGCCAAATGCAATGAAATGCGCCCACATCCGTTGTTCAGGACGTGGGCGCGTGTGTTGTAAGGTTTGCGACAACCAGAACCGCCTACTGCGCGGCGTTCACCAGTTTCCGCATCGGACCCAGCACGGTAAACCGCACCTTGCCATCCGGCGTCTCCGCCTTCTTGATCTGCGCGAGCTTCGCCTGTGCCCATCCCGCCGGAGCGGTCTGGTGGTTGGCAATATAGTGCAGCGCCTGCTGCCCCATGGTTCCCAACTCCACAAGTTCTGTGGCCCTTGGCTCGGCCGCATTCAGCCTCGGAGCCTTCTGCATTATCGCCAGCGCCTTCGGTCCGGCGGCAATCCAGTGCCCAAAGATGCGTTGCAGCCTGGCTCCGTCCTTCGCGTCGTGATTCGCCAGGTAGTTCCGCACCAGCACTTCCATTCCATGGCGCGACGGCGGATCGGGCGGTACCGCATCAATCAGGTGGTCCATCGGTGTGAGCTGCGAGGTGTGCTGCAAATGGTAACGCTGATCGAAGCCCACCGGCTGCAACACACTGGCCAGCGTACGCAGCGGTCCAATGTTCGCGGTGCCCGCCAGTTGACGCAGGGCAACATCCTCGTACGAAATCTGCGTCAGGCCCAGCGACTCCAGCCGCAGGTTTTCCACCCACAGCCTGCGATACATGTCGTCCACATTGTTCACGCTCTGCGGTGACCATAACCGCTCGGCAATCGCAGCCGTGCGCGGCCAGATGCGCGAGTCAATGCTGCGCGGCGAGATGGCCTCGCCCCACATGGCGGCCTCGCCACCCAGGATGTGCGCCTTTTCCGCCGGCGTCAGATCGCTGCCCACCGGAATCGGATCGACCAGGTAGTGCTGCTCGGACGACTGAATCTGGTCAAGGTAGTAACCGGCGGCCAGAATGCCGTCGTAGCCCTGCTTGGCGCTGGCTGCAAGCGAGTCAAAACCACGCCAGGATTCGATCACCGCATCCTTCGAGAGGCCCGGCGCAAAAATCTCATCCCATCCAACCATATGCTTGTCGTGCTTTTTCAGAATCGGCATCAGCTTCTGGTTAAAGTAGGTTTGCAGTCCCTTGGTCCCGTGCAGGTTATGCGCCTTCATGAATCGCTGAATACGCGGATTGTTCTTCCACTGCACGCCATTGTTCTCGTCTCCGCCAATGTGCATGTAGGCATCGGGAAAGATCGTCGCCATTTCGCCGATAAATTTGTTGAGGAACACATACGTGCTCTGCCGCGTGGGGTCCATCACCGGATCAAAAATTCCGTATTGGCGCTCCACTTTGTAGGGACCAGGGCCGCTGGCCAGATTCGGATACCCCACAAACCACGACTGCGAATGTCCCGGTATGTCGAACTCCGGAACTACGCGAATGCCGCGCGCCCGCGCATAGGCCACAATCTCCCGCGCCTGCGCCTGCGTGTAGAACTTGCCGTCCGATCCCATCTCCGTGAGCTTGGGAAACACCTTGCTCTGAATGCGGAAACCCTGATCGTCCGAAAGGTGCCAGTGGAAGACGTTCAGCTTCACGGCAGCCATTCCGTCCAGCGTCCGCTTGATCACCGAAATCGGCTCAAAGTGGCGGCTGCAGTCAATCATCAGCCCGCGCCAGCGGAAACGCGGCGAGTCCTGAATCGAAACCGACGGCACAAAGTAGCTCGATCCATCCGTCTGCACCAGTTGCAGAAAGGTCTGCATGCCTTCCATCGCGCCCACAACGGTCGCCGCCTTCAAATGCGCTCCCGTCGGAGTTACATCCAGCGTGTACGATTCGTTCTCGTTCAGTCCCTGAATGGCCTCGCCCGGCCCGCCCACGGTAATCATCAGGGTCGCCGCCTTGGCCTCGGAAGGTGTCCGCGCGATCTGCAATCCCGTGTTGTACTCAAACTCAAGCAGCACCCGGTGGATCGCGTTATCCAGCCGCGCATTGCGGAAGCTGTCCGTCGCCGCCGTGAACGATGTCGTCAGCGGCAGGTAGCCGCTCTCTACTGAGAGATGCGCCGGTTCCGGCATCAGTGTGTTAACGAACGCATGAGAGTCTTGAGCCATCGCAGTTGATCCGCCGATTCCAACAAAACAGCCCGCCAAAAAAACGCCTGTAGATAAGGCCAGAGTAATCCGTCGCAGCATTTGTAATTCACCTCGGGAAGGGTAAAAGTAGTCCCTTACAAGTTTTGTATGCCTGTCTATACGTGTCAAGTTTGGGCCTGTTTTTACAGGGTTTGCCGGTAAGCAGAAAAACCTACTGCGTCTGCTTCACTTCGAGATCGGCCCACCGCTCAAAGAGCGTGTCCACCTGCTGCTGCGCTGCCTCACTCTGCGCCAGCGCCGTCTGCAAGCGTGTTGAGTCCGATGCCACCGCCGGGTCCTCCAGCAATGCACGAGCCTTCCGCAAAGTCTCCTCAGCTTCGGCAAGGCGGTCCTCCAGCGTCGCCCACTCGCGCGCTTCCAGATACGAAAGCTTCTTCTTTGCCGCCGCCTGCTGCGCTGCTGCCGCCGCCGGACGCTCCGCCGCACGCGCTACTTTCTTCGCCTGCGCGCGCTCTTCCATCCACGCTTCCCACTGCGCGTAATCGGCAAACACGGCCGCTCCGCCTTCACCATCCAGCCCGATGACGATATTCGCCACCCGGTCCAGCATGTACCGGTCATGCGTCACCAGCACCAGCGAGCCGGAATACTCCAGCAGCGTCTCTTCCAGTATCTCCAGCGTCGGAATATCCAGATCGTTCGTAGGCTCATCCAGCAGCAGCAGATCGGCAGGTTGCAGCATCAGTTGCGCAATCAGTACCCGCGCCCGCTCGCCTCCGGATAGCCGCGACACCGGCTGGTTCAGTTGCTCGCCCGTAAACAAAAACCGCGCCGCCCACGACGCAACATGAATCACGCGGTCCTGATACACCACCGCATCGCTGTCCGGCGCCAGGGCCCGCCGCAGCGTCTGGTCTTCATTCAGTTGCCGGTTCTGCTCAAAGTATGTCGTGCGTAGCTGATTCGCCCGTTTGATGCTGCCCGACTCCGGCTCAAGCTCTCCGGTAAGCAGCCGCAGCAGCGTCGTTTTTCCGCTGCCGTTCGGCCCCACCAGCCCCACGCGCATTCCCGCGGTAATGGCAAAGTTCAGACCTGTAAATAGCGGCCCGCTATCCACTGAATAGCTCAACGCCTCCAGCTCCACCAGCCGCTTGGTCTGCCGGCCAGAGGCGGCAAAGTCAAAGTTCGCCGTCTCCGTGCGCGTGCGAGCATTCACCTCCGCCAGGTCGGCAATCAGACGGTTCGCATTATCAATCCGCGCCTTGGCCTTGGTCGCGCGCGCCTTTGGACCGCGCCGCAGCCACTCCTTCTCCACGCGCACCCGGTTCTCAAGCGATTCCTGCTGCTTCGCCTGTGCATGCAGAAAGGCTTCCTTGGCCGCAAGAAACTCACTGTAGTTGCCGTCCGAGCGCAGCATCCCATTCGGATACGCGCGGTTCAGCTCGGTCATCTGCGTCGTCGTGTTCTCAAGAAAATAGCGGTCGTGGCTGATCAGGACAGAAGCGAACGTCGCCGACGCCAGCAACCCTTCCAGCCACTCAATCCCGGCCACATCAAGATGGTTGGTCGGCTCATCCAGCAACAGCAGATCCGGCTTTTGCACCAGCGCTTCAGCCACCGACAGACGCTTCTTCCACCCTCCGGAAAAGCTCGCCGCCTCGGCGTCGAAATCGCTGAAGCCGGCAATGCCCAGCGTGGTCCGCAGCGGCTGCTCCCAGTCTGCTTCCGGCACGGCAGCCCTCCGCAGCGCGGCCTCAATGATGGTGCGTACCGTGGCGCCGGCAGGGAATTGCGAGTCCTGCGCAACGTAAGCCATGCGCAGGTTCTTCCGCGGCGTAATCTCGCCTGCGTCGGGCAGGATCTCGCCCGACAGCATCTTCAGCAGCGTCGATTTTCCGCTTCCGTTCGGGCCAATCAGCCCAATGCGGTCGCCCTCATTCACCGTGAACGACACTTCGCGAAAAAGCATCGTCGCGCCAAACGACTTGGCGACAGACTGGGCATTCAAAAGCAGAGCCACAGCGTCCCCCTGCTACTTCGCCTGCGCCATCGCGCTCAGATATTCCTCATACGGCCCCTTGAAGTCCTTGATCGAGCCCTGCTCAAAATGCCAGAGCCGCATCGCAACTTCATCAATCAGGTCGTAGTCGTGTGTTACCAGCAGCACCGTACCCTCGTACTTCTGCAGAGCAATATTCAGCGCGTTGATCGACTCCAGATCGAGGTGGTTTGTCGGCTCGTCAAGAATCAGGACGTTCGGCTTCTGCAGCATCAGCTTGCAGAACAGCAGGCGTGCGGTCTCGCCTCCGGAGAGTGCCTCCGTCGGCTTCAGTCCCTCCTCGCCCCGGAAAAGCATCTGTCCCAGAATCGCGCGAATATCTTCCTTCACCGCCTTGGGATCGAACTGGTGCAGCCAGTCCGCCACGTTCATGCCGTGCTCAATCACGCCCGTGTGGTCCTGCGGAAAATAGCCGATCTGCGCCTCATGGCCCCACTTGATATTGCCTGCGTCGAGCGTGAAGTCTTTCTCCGCAAAATCCGGCACAGTTGAAAGCAGTGACTTCAGCAGCGTTGTTTTGCCCAGTCCGTTCCGGCCCATCAGCGCAATCTTCTCGCCGCGCATCACGTTGGCTCCAAAACCCGAGATCACCGTCTCATTGCCGTAGCTCTTGGTCAGGCCATCGAACTCCAGCGCGGTCTTGCCCGAAGGCCGATTCTGGTCGAAGCGGATGTAGGGCCGCGCTATATTCGACCGGGCCAGCTCCGTCGTCTGCAGCCGCTCAACTTCCTTCTTGCGGCTCGTCACCTGGCTGGAACGCGTTCCCGCCGCAAACCGCGCAATAAACTCATTCAGCTGCGCAATTTTCTTCTCGCGCTGCTCGTTCTGCGATTCCAGGCGCGAGCGAATCTGCGTCTTCGCCATCACCATATCGTCATAGCCGCCGGTGTAGGTAATGATGGTCTGGTAATCAATGTCTGCAATGTGCGTGCACACGCTGTTGAGGAAGTGCCGGTCGTGCGAGATGGTGATCAGCGTGCCCTCAAAGCGGAGCAGAAAATCCTGTAGCCAGTGGATCGAGTCAAGGTCAAGGTGGTTCGTAGGCTCATCCAGCAGCAGCGCCTGAGGCTTGCCGAACAGCGCCTGCGCCAGCAGCACGCGCACCTTCTCGCCGCCCTGCAGCTCGCCCATCTTGCGCTCGTGCAGCTCGTCCGGAATATCGAGCCCCTGCAGCAGAATGGCCGCGTCGCTCTCGGCGGTGTAGCCGTCCTCTTCGCCCACTATCCCTTCCAGCTCGCCCAGCCGCATGCCGTCCGCATCCGTCAGCTCCGCCTTCGAGTAGATGGCATCGCGCTCTTCCAGTGCGGGCCACAGGGCCTGATTACCCATAATCACCGTGTCGATTACGCGATACGCGTCAAAGGCAAACTGGTCCTGCCGCAGAATCCCCATCTTTTTCGGGCGAACCACGTCGCCCTTCTGTGCGTCCAGTTCGCCGGTCAGCACCTTCATGAAGGTCGATTTTCCGGCGCCGTTGGGACCGGTTAGGCCATAGCGGCGGCCCGCTATAAAGGTGACTGTTACATCTTCAAACAGAATCTTCGCGCCGTAGCGCATGCTTACGTTACTTACTGAAATCATTGTTCTCTCTAGAGTGTTGAGTTGCGGGGCCGCTGCCTGCGGAAGGTTCAGCTTCTCTAACTTCAGGAAGCTGTCTTCTTATTTTATCGTAGCTGGGGACCACTCGGTACCGGATAGCCCGATGGCCGCTCTAACCCAGCACCGTCGCAATCGCCGCGCCGAGCGCGGTCCCTGGAACTAAGGGTTCCAAGATGGGCAAGGAGGATGCTTTTCTCCAGCGTGGCAAAGACCGGTTTGACTGCGGAAGGTTTAAGTAGTCGCGCTGCTTGCCAATCCTTGATCCAGACCTCGCCTGAAACGCCGCTGGAACGGAGCTGGCTCGTAATGGCCATGATCACGACATCCGGCTTGGCGTCGTTATATGCCTTGTTGCTTACGACGACCGCGGGGCGCTTCTTGAAGACCTTCTGATTCGTAAACGGAAACTGCACCAGCACTACATCGCCGAATTCATAAGGCATCGTAGATATCGTCTTCCGGGTTGGCCCAGACCGTCTGGAATGCGGGTTCGCTTACCGCGGAAGCAGCGCGCGCGATTTCGCGCTCCTGTGTACGGAAGCGAAGGAAGTCAATGAAGTCTTCCACCTCTGCCACCTGCTCGTCGCTTAGAGTCTGAAGCCTTTCGACGAAGTCTCCTGGATTTTGCCGCATGACTTTCCCCTGAACCCGATCACCATTTTACAGCCTCCGGTCCCGCCGGAATATCTCTTTCCTAATGCACTAAGTGCAGGACAATCTGGTTGGTTGCCAGTGCTGCCACATACGCCAGCCCGGTCATGTATGCGAATTGCAGCGCCGGCCACTTCCAGCTATTTGTTTCGCGCTTCACAATCGCCAGGGTGGAAGTGCACTGCATGGCGAAGGCAAAGAAGACCACCAGCGCCATCGCCCCGCCCAGCGTAAGGTCATGGCGCAGCGCCGCTTGCAGGCTCAGCGACCGCGTAGCTGGATCGGCGCTATACAGGTTGCCCAGAGTGCCCACAATGACTTCACGGGCGGCAATCGAGCTCAACAGCCCAATCCCGATCTTCCAGTTAAAGCCCAGCGGGCGAATCACCGGCTCAATCCACATGCCGATATGCCCAATCGCGCTCTTCGCCAGGGTCGTATCAAAGGGAAAATGACTCAGGCCCCAGAGCACCACCATGACGCTCAGGATGATGGTCCCCGTCTGCTTCAGAAAAACCTTGCCCCGGTCCAGCACGCGCATTCCCACTGACCGCACCGTCGGCATCCGGTACTGCGGCAGCTCCAGAATGAACGGCGCCGACGCCGTCCTCAGGATCGAAGACTTCAAAAGCCACGCCGTCCCAAATGCCGCCAGGAACCCGAGCACATAAAGTGACAGCATGACGGCGGCTCGCATCCCAAAAAAATCACCCAGGATCGGACGATTCGGAATGAACGCCGCAATAATCAGAATGTAGACCGGCAGCCGCGCCGAGCAGGTCATGAACGGCGTCACCAGTATCGTCGCGAAACGGTCGCGCTTGTTCTCAATGGTGCGCGTGGCCATGATCGCCGGTACCGCGCACGCGTACGCGGAGAGCAGCGGTATGAAGGCCTTGCCGTTCAGTCCAATCGACCGCATCACCCGGTCCGCAATCAGCGCCGCGCGCGCCAGATAGCCGGAGTCCTCCAGTATCCCGATAAACAGAAACAGCAGCAGAATCTGCGGCAGGAAGACAAGCACGGAAGCCACGCCGCGCCAGATGCCGTTGATCAGCAGAGACTCCACCCAGCCGTGCCCCAGCAGCAGGCCAATCTTGTCTCCCACGGCATTCAGAACAGCCCCTAACCCATTGCTTAACGGCTGGCCAATGGTAAACACCACCTGGAACACCGCGATGACCACAAACAGAAAGAACAGCGGCCCCCAGATCCGGTGCAGCAGAATCCCGTCCAGCTTCTTCGTCCATTCCGACGACAGCGGCGCCTTGTACTTGGTCCGTGAGCTGATGCCGGTCGCCCACTGCCGGTACGACCGCGCATTGCCCACCACCGGCAACTCCAGGCGACCAGCGGGCCTGGCCTGCGGAGCATCGCTCTTGCGGTTCAAAAATTGCGTAACTGCGTCCAGGCCCGTCCCGCGCGTCGCGCTTATCTTCGCCACCGGCACGCCCAGTTCCTGCGCCAGAGCCAGCGTGTCAATCTCGCCGCCGCGGCTCTCCATCAGGTCGCTCATGTTCAGCAGCACCAGCGTCGGCAGCCCCAGAGCAAGCACCGGAGCAGCCAGCATCAACTGCCGCCGCATATGCAGCGAGTCCAGCACCAGCAGCACGGCATCCGGAGCCGGCGTGCCCGGCATGTTGCCGTGCAGCACGTCCACCGCAACCCGCGCGTCTTCTGAGTAGGAGTCCAGGCTGTAAATGCCCGGCAAATCGATCAGCACCAGGTCGCTGCGTCCAATACCGCTCATCTTGCCGAAGTGCTGCTCTACCGTCACACCCGGATAATTCGCTACCTTCTGCCGCAGGCCCGTCAGCCGGTTGAACAGCGTGGACTTGCCCGAGTTCGGCGGCCCAACCAGCGCAACCGTGCGAATCTTCCCCGAAGTCCGAGGAGCAGACGGCGCTTCCAGTACCGCGACGCCTGTGTCTGTGGAGCAGCAATCGCTCATCAGGAACCTTCCTGTGCGGTACGCACGCGGATGTGGCATGCAGTCTCGCGTCGCAGTGCGATTTCAAAGCCGTCAATCGAGTAAACAGTCGGATCGCCGGCTGGGGCGCGGCGTATAACCACAACGCGTGCTTCCGGAGCAAAACCCATATGCATCAGGTGATGCCCAACCTCGTCAGGCAGATCAAGCGACTCTACCATCGCCACCGTGCCCACTCTCAATTCACTCAATGCGCTCAACGTAATAAAATCCTGTGAATTCCCTTGCAAATTCACTGTCTTTCTTCATCATAGCGCAACTACGACCAAATCAATCCTAGTTCACACGAATATTTACGACCAAATCAATCCGAGTTCTTCGCCGAGTTCTCGCCCGCCACTGTTCGTTTCCGAACATTCCTTTCCGGGAATGAACACATACAAATCTTCCACAAGAAGAAAATACCAACAAATCAAATAAGTTAAGTCCAGCCGGGAATGGCTGGCCGCTTGCTCTGAGATACTCACGGGACACTTTTCCCGAAGGGAAGTCGCATGCTGAACAATCTTCGCTTCGCGGTACGCCAACTCCGCCGCTCCCCCGGCTTCGCGTTGGCCGTCATCGTAACCCTTGCTTTGGGCATCGGCGTCAACGCCGCGGTCTTCAGCATGGTCGACGGATTCATGCTCCGCCGCCTGCCCTATCCTCAGCCGCAGCGCATCGCGGCATTGATGACGCACGCAGAGGGCACCGGCCGCAGCGGCCATTACTTCACCGAGGAAGACGACAGCCACAACACCTCAGACTGGCGCTTGGCCTCGCAGGACATCCCCTCCGTCACAGCCGCAGCCTGGGAAGGCGACATCGGCGTCGGCCAAAGCGGCGTCAACCTCCAGGCCGGAGCAGATACCGCCGGAAACACTGTTGGGGCGGTACGCTTCGTGCACGCCAAGGCCGTCACCACGCACTACTTCCAGGTGCTCGGCATCCACCCATACCTCGGCCGCGGATTCACCGCCGACGAGAGCCGTCCCGGAGGCCCCGAGGCCGTCGTACTCAGCTACGGACTCTGGCAGACCATGTTCCACGGCGACCGCAGCATCATCGGACACGCCGTTCAGGTCAAGGGACAGCCCTACACCATCGTCGGTGTCCTGCCGCAAAACGCCGCCACACCCGGCGGCTCGGGAACCGAGCTTTGGGACTCGCTCCAACCCGGCCAGGGCGGAGCCTGCACCGGATACGACTGCGGCATCCTCATGCGCCTCAAGCCCGGCGCCACCTGGCAGCAGGTCGACGCCGAACTCGTCCACGCGCACCGCGCGCCCAACCAGAACTTCGGTCCCAGCACGAAGACCTGGCTCTACGCCCAGCCCATGCAGCAGTACCTCGGCAGCGACATGAAGCCCAAAGTCCTCGTCCTCATGCTCGCCGTCGGCTTCATCCTGCTCATTGCCTGCGCCAACCTCGCGGGTCTCGCGCTGGTGCGCATCGCACGCCGCACTCCCGAGCTGGCCACGCGCCTCGCCCTCGGAGCCACGCGCTTCGATCTGCTGCGCCAGATGTGGGCCGAGAGCCTGCTTCTCGCATTCATTGGCGCCGCTGCAGGACTCATGCTCGCGAACGCCATCCTTCAAGGGCTTACCCATCTGCTTCCGCCCGGCATGATCCCGCTCGGCGGCTTCATTCTCGATTCACGTGTCCTGGCCTTCACTGTTATTGTCACGCTGCTCACCAGCCTCTTCTTCGGAGCCCTGCCCGCGCTCTCAGCGCGCCGCATCGACCTCCGCACGGCCATCGCGCAGGGCAGCAAATCCGTCTCCGGCGGTTCGCGCCGTCTCCGTGGCGTGCTCATCAGCGCCGAAGTTGCTCTTACCGTCATGCTGGTCGCCGCTTCCGGCCTCCTCGTCCGCACCCTCGTGCATCTTGAAACCCTCCCGCCCGGCTTCGACTCGCACAACGTCATGACCGCGACGGTCTCTCTTGACGAGTTCCGCTACCACAACGCCGCCACCTTCCAGCAGCTCATGACGCAGAGCGTCGCCGCCATGAAGCGCATCCCCGGCGTCGAAGACGCAGCCGCCGGCCTCAGCGTGCCATACCAGCGCGGGCTGAATCTGCCCATCCGTCTCGACGACGGAAAAAACACCGGAAATAGGGTGAGTTCGAGTACCGCATACATTACGCCCGGGTACTTCTCAACGCTAAGAATGCCCATGCTTGCAGGGCGCAGCGTGCGCGACACAGACACGGCAACCAGCGAGCCGGTAGCCGTCGTCAACCAAGCCTTTGCGCGAAAATTCTTCGGCAGTCCAGATGTGGTAGGTCGCCACTTTAGCCTGGCAATGGGGCCAAAGATGAGCGGCCCGCCGATGACCATCGTAGGCGTTGTCGGCAACGTCACAAAAGTGCAGGGAATCGTTAGGACCGCCCCGCTCGGCACCGAGCCGGTGTACTACGTCCCTGCAGCCCAATTCCCGGCAGACGCACTCGCCACGGTCCACATGTGGTTCCAGCCCTCCTGGATCGCCCGCACCAGCGGCCCCATCGCCGGCCTCGCAACAGAAATGCAGCAGGCCATGGCCGACGCCGACCCCAACCTCCCCATCTCCGGTTTCCACTCCATGGATCAGCTCATGCAGCAGCAGCTCGAAACCCAGCGCATGGAAGTCCTGCTGCTCGGCGTCCTCGCCGGTCTGGCCCTTCTGCTCTCTGCCGTGGGAATCTATGCGCTCGTCTCCAACCTCGTCGTCCAGCGCACGCGCGAAATCGGCATTCGCATGGCATTGGGCTCGTCCGTCGAGCGCGCCATGCGCGAGATCGGCGCTTCCGGTTTATTCGCCGCCGGCGCGGGCCTCATCGTCGGAATGGGACTATCTCTGATCGCCCTGCGCGTGCTCCGCAGCGAGCTGTATGGCGTCGGAGTCTACGACCCCATCACGCTCATCGCCGCGCCTCTGCTGCTGGTTCTGGTTGCGCTCGTGGCCAGCCTGCTGCCGGTCCTGCGCATCAGCCGCATCGATCCCGCGCAAACCCTCCGCAGTGAGTAGCAATCTTCCCGGCCGGCAGCGGTGTTCCTCGCAAACAGGAACACCGTCGCCGGGCCACGCCTTACGCTCCGCCCGACAGCATCCTTACGAATTGATAGTAGAAATCAAGTCCACGGTAGAACGACTTGATCGGCAGCCGCTCATCCCGCGCATGCGCGCGATCGTCGTTCGTTTCAAGCGCAATGCCGGATAAGTCAAGCGATGGAATCCCCGCGGCCATTGTGTAGACGCTGTCCGACGCCCCTGCCGCCATCGTAGGAATCACCGGCGCACCGGGCCACATCTTGGCCGCCAGCGTGTCCATCGCATGCATCACCTCAGGGTTGAGCGGAGCCGGCGGATGCTGCTTCCGGTCCGGGGCTACAGCAAAGATTTGCCCTGAGTCCGCCACATAACTGACCTTGACTTTGGGGTCGTTGAAAATCCCGATGAGCTGCTGCTGGATCTGCCGGAGCGTATGTCCGGGCAGGATGCGGCAATTCACAATGGCCTTTGCGCGCTGCGGCAGGGCATTGTTGGCCAACCCGGCGTTAAAGCGCGTCGCGACGCACGTGGTACGCATCATCGCGTTCAGCTCCTTGTTCCTGGAAAGCCGCGCGATCGCCGCCTTGTCCGGATTCGGCTGCACGATCGCTTTCATATCGGCCGCGGTCTGTCCCGTTTCCAGCGTGCTCAGGCGCTTGAAGTAGGCGCGCGTCACGTTGTTCAGCTCAAACGGAAACTGGTAGCGCTGCAAGCGTCCCAGCGCGTCGGCGACGTGATAGATTGCGTTGTCCGGCACGGGCAGGGAACTGTGCCCACCGGGATTCGTCGTAAGCAACTGGAAATCCCCATACAGCTTCTCCGTCGCATCCATCGCGACATCCACGGCCTTTCCGTTGACCAGGTCGACACCGCCGCCGTCGGGATTGATGACATAGCCCGCCTGGATGAGGTCGGGATGGTTTTTTACCAGCCAACGCACTCCGTTGGCGATGCCGCTCTCTTCGTCAGCCGTGAGCGCAAGGATAAGATCGCGGTCCGGCTTATAGTGCTCTTTGTGCAGCAGCAGGAACGTTGTCACCAGGATGGCGTCATTGTCCTTCATGTCCTGTGTGCCGCGCCCGTACCAGAAGCCGTCTTTCTTCACAAATTTGAAAGGATCGGTGTGCCACTCGTCACGCGGCGCCTCCACCACGTCCAGATGGCAGATGAACAGGATCGGCTTCTTCTTTCCCGTACCATGAATCCGTATGACCAAATTCTCATTGTGCGCATTCTCCCCGCCCAGGTAGAGATCCTGCTTCGGGAACCCCGCGTCGAGAAACCGCTGCTCCATCTCCTTCGCCGCGGGCGTCGAGCCGCCGCCGGAATCGGTGGTATTGGTTTCTATCAGTTGTTTAAATACGTCATGGGCAAGTTGCTGGCCTTGCGTATTCACCTGCGCGGTGGCTGCGGGCGAAAGCGCAAATGCAAATACGAGAAGCGATGTTGGCAGCAAAAGTCGAACCACGGGCTTGAGCATGCAATGTCCTTTAAAAAAATTCGAATAGATTAGGGAAATTAAACACCAGTTTTGCGAATTGGGACGTATATTTGTTTTCATCCTATGTCCAATTTCTACGTGCGTCTTTGTCTACCCTTCGCTTTTTTCTCTGCCGTTGCCCTGGCCCAGACCATGCCGGCCCCGGCCAGGCCTGGTCACGTCAGGCCTCCCATCTCACTCGATGAATACATGAATGCAAGCGAGATCGTGAGTGCGCACGTCGCGCCCGGCGGCGAAGCCGTGGTCCTTGACCTGTCCACGTCAAACTGGAAGCACAATCGCTTCGACGACAATCTCTGGCTGTGGCGTCACGACACCGGCAAGCTGATGCCCCTTACGCATTCGGGCCACGACTCGTCCCCGGTATTCTCGCCCGGCGGACGCTACGTCGCGTTTCTCTCCAGCCGTCCCCTTAACGACGCCGGCACAGCCGAGGCCGGCAAAGAGCAAACCACCCGCGTCTGGATCATCCCCGTAAACGGAGGCGGAGCGTTCCCCCTCTATCGCGAAAACCTCGCAGCGCACACCTTTGCCTGGTCGGAAGACGGAAAGAGCATCGACTTCTCTGTCACCCTTCCCCTCAGCAAAGACCAGAAGAAGGTCGAACAGACCCAGTGGAAGGACGTCATCCGCTGGCGCGAGCGCGACCGTGGCGACCTCCTGCTCAACATTTCGCTTCAGGCGGCAATCCACCAGAGCATCGCCGTCCCGCTTCCGTACCCTGCCGTCAAGCCCCTGCCCGGCAACCAGCCGCAATTGCCGCAGGACGCCAAAATTCTTACCCGCAGCAAGCTTGAAATCGGCCAGATCACCCCTTCGCCGGACGGAAAACAGATCGCGTTTGAATCCCTCCCGCCGTTTCACCGGCTTGAGAATCCCGCGGACTATGAAGTCTATCTCGTGCCCACGGGTGGCGGCGCGGCCCGTCGGATCACACACAATAACGGACTCGAATCCGGCCTCCGATGGAGCGCCGACAGCCACCTCATCTACTTTGCCGTTCGCGGCGGCTCCGGTTACGCGGAAGGCCCCTACCGCGATGTGCAGGGACGCATCTATACGCTCAATCCCGTCACCGGAGCTATCACCCGCCTCGGCGCCGACTTCAAAGGCTCATGGCAGGGTTTCACCGTCACGCCTACCGGAGAGGTTCTCGCCGCCGGTCAAACCGGCGTCCAGCAGCACCTCTATAAAATCACCGGCGCAAGCTATCAGCCTGTGGCCACCATCCCCGGCAACTACGCGAGAGTAGCCGCCGCGTCGCACTCCGGTGCCGTTATCTTTACCCACTCCACCATCAACGACCCCACCCAGGTTTACTTCGCGGCAAACACGGCGGACCTTGCCACTGCCCGGCCCATCACCAGCTTCAACTCCATCTTCAAGCAGCGCGCGCAGGTCCAGTGGGCATCCTTCCGCTGGAAATCCACCGACGGCACCCCGGTCGAAGGCGTACTGATCTACCCGCCCGGCGAAAAGGGTAAGAAGCACCTGCGCATGCTCACGCTCATCCACGGTGGCCCTGAAGATGCCGATGGCGACCGCTTCGGCGCCGACTGGTACGACTGGGCAACACTGGCCGCCTCCAGGGGATGGCTCGTCTTCCGGCCCAACTATCGCGGCTCCACCGGCTACGGCGATGCCTTTATGCTGGCCATCGTTCCGCACATCGTTTCCGCTCCAGGCCGCGACATCCTGTCAGGCGTGGATGCTCTCGTCAAGGCGGGCATCGCCGACCCCAACCGCCTTACCATCGGCGGATACAGCTACGGCGGGTACATGACCAACTGGCTCATCACCCAGACCACGCGCTTCAAAGCCGCCGTTACCGGCGCCGGAGCCGTCGAGCATGCCGCAAACTGGGGCAACGACGACCTCACCTACGACGATGCTTGGTTTCTTTCCGGAACGCCTTGGGAGAAGCCCAACCTTTATCAGAGCGAGGCTGCGCTCTTCCAGCTCAACAAGGTCACCACGCCTACCCACATCGTCGGCGGAGCGGTCGATGTCCGCGTGAGCTGGTTTGAGCAGACCCTTCTTGAGCGCGCCCTGCAAACGCTTGGCGTGCCCCACGAACTGCTGCTCTTTCCGGGGGAAAACCATCCCCTCGACAAGAACCCGTGGCACGGATACATCAAGGTGCGGGACGAGCTGAAGTGGCTCAACAAGTACGTCCCGCAGTAACCATGCATCATGGGCTTCTGCTCAGAAGCCCATGATGTTGTAGCCGGAGTCAACGTAAATCACTTCGCCCGTCACGCCGCTCGCCAGGTCTGAGGCGAGATAGACAGCGGTGTTGCCTACTTCAGACTGTTCCGTGTTGCGATGCAGCGGCGCACGGTCAGAGTGGTATTTCAGCATCGTACGCAGGTCGCCGATGCCCCGCGCAGCCAGCGTCATGATCGGCCCTGCGGAGATGGCGTTCACGCGGATGTTTTTCGTGCCCAGATCGGAGGCAAGATAGCGAACCGTTGCCTCAAGTGCGGCTTTTGCCACGCCCATCACTTTGTAATGGGGAACAACCTTTGCGGCCCCATAGTAGGTGAGGGTGATAATGCTGCCGCCCTCGGTCATCAGCGGAGTCGCAGCGCGGCTCAATGCAATCAGCGAATACACGCTGACGTCGTGTGCAATGCGAAATCCATCGCGGCTGGTCTGTAAGAAATCATTCTTCATCTCATCCGCCGGCGCAAACGCTACCGAGTGCACCAGGATGTGCAGCTTGCCATAGCGTTCCTTGAGCTGCGCAAACACTTGCTCAATTTCTGCGTCGTTTGACACGTCGCACTGAAAGGCCGCGGTGCCAGGTAACTCGGTGATGAGGTCCTGGGCTTCCGCCCTCAGACGCTCGTTCTGGTAGCAGATGGCAAGTGTCACCCCCGCCTCATGAAGCTTTTGTGCGATACCCCAGGCGATGGAGCGCTTATTGGCAAGTCCGAAAATGACGGCAACGCGGCCTTTGAGATTAAGCATGAACGCTGGTTCCTCCAAAGAAATAAGAATAGCAGCCCAAAAGTTAAACTGGCAGTGCCGCCCATGCAAGAGGCAATTCCATCCCGAACCGCTTTACGTGTCGCCCTCCGTCGCGCCGCGCATCAAATCATTGACTCGCCGCGTGTCCTGGACGACCCCATCGCCGTGCCCATTCTCGGACGCGAATATGCCGAGGACCTCCGCCGCACGCCGCGTCGCGACGATCGCCCCTTCTCCATTTCGCTCCGGGCGCACATGGTCGTGCGCAGCCGATACGCCGAGGACAACCTTCGCTCCGCCGTCGAGTCAGGCGTACAGCAATACGTTTTGCTTGGCGCCGGGCTTGACACCTTCGCCTACCGCAATCCCTGGCCCGCGCTCCGCGTCTTTGAAGTTGACCACCCCGCCACCCAGCAGTGGAAGCGTGACCTCCTCCACAAAAACAGCATCGCTATCCCTCAAAATCTTGCCTATGTCTCTGTGGATTTCGAGCAGCAGTCGCTCGCCGCGCGCTTGTCTCAGGCGGGCTTCAACACAAACGCCCCGGCATTCTTCGCATGGCTCGGCGTCGTCCCCTATCTCACCCTCAGCGCCTTTCAAAGCACCGTCGGCCTCATCGCCTCGCAGCCGGCGGGCAGCGGAGTCGTCCTCGACTACGGCCTCCCCCGCGAAGCGCTTCCACCTCTTGAACAATGGGCGCACGACTCGCTGGCGTCGCGCGTAAAAAAGGTCGGCGAACCATTCCAGCTCTTCTTCACCCCGCAAACCATCGCCGCGCAGTTCGCAAACTTCAGCCGCATCGAGGACCTCGGATCCTCCCAGATCAATGCGCGCTACTTCAGTGGCCGAAAGGATCAGTTAAAGCTGCTCGGCGCCGCCGCCCGGCTCTTCGCTGCCTGGCGGTGAGCGGCGCGTTTACCCGCCCAGATCAATCAGCTGCACATCATCAATCGGCTGTCCCAGAAACCGCGTGCCCAGCCGCCGAAATTTCTCAACCGAGTCCGTCGCATAGAACACTCGCTGCGGTTCAGACCCGGTACCGGCCTCCGGCAGGTCCAGCGCCGCCGCCACCTGCACCGCCGTCGCTTCTGCCGAGTCGATCACTCGAATCCCCTCCGGCAGCTTGCGCTCAATCTGCTTCCTGAGCAGCGGATAGTGCGTACATCCCAGCACCAGCGTATCCGGCTGCAGCCCGGCCCGTTCCGACTCCGCCAGCAGCTCCTCCAGATAAATCCGCAGCACCTCGTCCGTCACCGGATGCTCAATCCATCCCTCTTCCACCAGCGGCACCAGCAGCGGGCACGCCATCTCATACGCCCGCAGCCCGCGCGCCTCACACGCCGCCGCATACGCATGGCTCTCCACCGTCGCGGCCGTCGCAATCACCAGCACGTCGCCTGTTTTGGTGGAGGCCTGCGCCGCGTTGGCTCCGGTCTCAATCACCCCCAGCACCGGCGCCAGAACCGCCTCGCGAATGGCATCGAGCGCCAGAGCCGAGGCCGTGTTGCACGCAATCACCAGGTACTCCGCGCCCTGATCGATCAGAAATCCCGCGCTCGAAACCGCATAGCGTGCAACCGTGGCCCGCGACTTCGCTCCATAGGGCAGCCTGGCCGTATCGCCCAGATACACATAGCCCGCACCCGGCAAACGCTCTACCAGCGCCCGCAGTACCGTCAGCCCTCCAAAGCCTGAGTCAAATACGCCGATCTTCATGGTTGTATCGCTCCCGTAGTGGTATCCGCGGTTGAATACGTCCGCGTCAGGTCGGCATGTCCCGCCAGCGTTTGCGCCGGATGCCCGTCAATCAGGAACCGCACCTCCGTGATCGACGGAATATTCGCATGCAGTGTCCCGATGATCGAGAGCAGGGTCAGCGTCTCCGGCTCAATCCCCGAAGGCTGCGACGCCGCAAACCCCGCGCTCAGGTCAACCACCGCCAGCATTCCTTTTGGCGCATCCTGTTGTCCCGCTTTACCGGAATCCGCCGCCGCGCCGCCGGTAGGTACCGGCGTCAGGAAAACATCGTCCACACCCGCGGTGCGCGCCGCCACTGAGGCAAAGGAAGCATCCGCCGCGCTCGGCGCAGCCGGAATGTAATGCGTGGAGCTAGGCTTGTGAAACCCTTCAAGAAGCGTCTCAAGAATCACCTGCGCCCGGGTGCTGTCATCCTGGGGCAGCGGTAGGCTCCGTTGCACCTCTTGCAGCGAGCCGTTGAGATCATTCGGAATCACCAGGGTCACCGTTTGCGGTGCGGAGCTCGTCGTCTCGATGATTGCCGTCGATCCCTGTACGGTATGCAGGCGCTCCTGTGCGCGTTCGCGCAGCCGGATCAGAATGGCCGACATCGACACCACCGCGATCAGCATGACCGCAAACAGGATCCGTTGCGCGCGCGAGATCATGGCTTTTGCCTCCACTCGCTCCGCCATTCCTCCAGCGCAGTTGCCAGCGCATTCAGAATCGTCTGCTGATATCCCTCGTCCGTAATCGCCTTGGCCTTGCTGGTTGAGCCAGCCTGCAGCGGTGCTATCTCCACCGCCACCGCGGGACAGGCAAAGCTGTTCAGGGGCTGCAGGGAAGTGCGGCCCAGCGTTACCGGAATGGACGCCTGTGCCAGTGCCGAATCAATGTCCGACGAAACCTTCAGGCTCTGCGTCACGTAACCCGACTGCACTGTATGCCACGGCATAAACGTCACCAGCGGGGTCGCCGCCAGTGACGATGCATACAGATGCACGCCGCTGCCCGTTGCCGTCGCGTGTATCAGGATGCACGCTGCAAACGGCGTTCGATTCGCAATCGCCGCCCGCTCGTCCGGCGACAGGTTCTCGTCGTTGCTGCGTGTGGTGGTTACCGCAATGCCGCGCGCCGCCAGCAGCGCGCGCAGTTGGTTGGAGAGATTCAGGGTCAGCGCTTTTTCTTCAAGCTCCGGCGTCAGGTGTGCGCCCGTGTCGGTCCCGCCGTGCGCCGCGTCAATCAGAACCTGAAACCGCGCCGCTGCTGGCGGAGGGACGGCAACAGCCGAGGGTGCGGGCAGAGCCTGTGTCTGGGGTGCGGTGGCTCGCGCAGCCGGTTGGGTCTGTGCCGCCACCAGCAGGGGCACGGCCAGCCATACTGCTCCAGAACACCTAATCCATCGCATAGATCGTGAGGCCGCTCAGCAGTTTGGGGTAGAAATCGGTGGACTTCTGCGGCAGAACTTCGCCCGCAAAAGCCACCTCCCGAAGCGCATTGAGGGTTAAAGGATTCATCAGGAAAGCTACATCCGCCTCATTGCGGGCTACCTGCGCGGCTGCCTCGGCAGCATCCCGCACATACCGGAGGTTGCTCTGTTGCGCGACCGCTTCCGGCGTTATCCCCAGTGCTTTTTCCAGAATCAGCCGGTGCAGTTGCACCACGTCCAGACCGCGCTGGCGCTCGGGAACGTCCTTGAGCGCGGTTTCCGCCGCACCGGGAATCGCCGTAAGCAGAAAACTTCCCGCCGCCGTCACCGCCACCAACGCGGCTTTCCCCACTTCGCTCCTCAGCCTGGCAACCAGCGCGGCCGGGTCGTTCTCGGCTAGAGCCTCCACCGTGAAATACGGACCAACGCTCTCGGCAAACTGCCCCGGTTCAAACCCGTCCAGTCCATAAACCACCCGATGCGTCGGCAAAATCAGCAATCCCGGTTGGTCCATGTTCACAAAGGTCATCATTGCCGCCGATTCCGGATAGGCCGGCTGAGGCGCCGCGCCCGGGGTCCGCTCCACTGGACTCCCGCCGCCGTCCGGCGCGTGCTCGCGGGCATATTGCAGGGCCGTCTCATACCTATGGTGCCCATCGGCGATAATCAGCTTCTTGTCTTCCAGCGCCGTGGTCATCAGATTGATGACTGCCGGGTCGCCGACGCGCCACACGCGATGCACCACCTCGTACTCATCCGTCACTTCGATGTCCGGCGCCGCAGTGGAGTGGAACAGCAACCGGTCGGCGGTCAGGCCAGGGTCGGAGTACAGCATGAATATCTGCCCAAAGTGCGCGTGCGTTGCCTTCAGCAGGTTCAGGCGATCGCTCTTGGGACGGGAAAGGGTCTGTTCGTGGCGGAAAACCACCTTGTCGGCGTACTCGCTCAGCTCTCCAAGTGCGATAAAGCCGCGGCGCTCGTAATGCGTTTCCTGCCCGGTACCGGTGTCAGATATGCGGAAAGTCTGCGAATAAGCGTAGATGCAGGGTTCGCTTTCCTGGGTCAATATCCCGTCGCGTTTCCATGCGGTGAAGTCGTCGGCGGCCCGCCGGTAAACATCCTGTGCGCCTTTCCCGTCAAAAAGCTCAGGGAGCCCCAGCAGGATGCGCACCAGATTGTAGGGACTCCGCTGGTAGTAGGCCTGTTGCATGGCTGGGGTGATCTTGTCGTAGGGCTGGGTTACCACGTCCTTAAGCCGGACCTGCAAGGGGTTATAACGGAGCGCGCGAAATGGGAAAATTCGGGCCATTCGGTAGGATGGTGCTGCGCCGCGCGCAGCAAAGGCGGTATTTCTATGGTGCTTTTGGTCTTGCCCGATTGTAAATCAGTTCCATTCTCCTGCCGGAACAAAGCTTGCATGGGCCGGGACGAGGTACACTCCGGGCAAAGACCGCCAAAGCATGCTAGCATGCCGAACACAAGCGCGTTCCAGGTTGAGGCTCTGGGGTCATGGTTCTGAATTCAGCTACGAGAATCCGTTCCGGCAGAGGAGCCGGCCCAGCGGGTTGCTTAATCGTTGTGGCCCTCCTGATGCTGATGGCGGCATGCTTAAGCGTTCCCCGTCGCGCCTTTGCGCAGGAAGATCAGCTGAACAAGGTCCATATTCAACCGCCGCCTCCTCAACCGGCGGCCAAAACGGTTCCTCCCGCGGTGGAAGGCAACGCCGGGCTCAATGCCCGCCCCAGTGAGCGTTACCGGGTCAACGTCAATCTGGTCCTTATCCCCTTCACCGTTACTGACCCGATGGACCGCCTCGTCACAGGTCTCGAAAAGGGCAATTTCTTCGTCTACGAGAACAACCGGCAGCAGACCATTTCCTCATTCTCCACGCAGGATGCACCGGTTTCGATCGGCATCATCTTCGACCTCAGCGGAAGCATGGCCGACAAGATTATCCGCGCTCGCGACTCCATCCTCGCCTTCATGAAAACCTCCAACCCGAAGGACGAGTATTTCGTGATCGGTTTCAATGACCGTCCGGAACTGATCGAGGACTTCACCTCTTCACCGGAAAAAATTGAGGAGCGTCTGGCTACCGTCAAGGCCGGCCACCGCACCGCCCTGCTTGACGCCCTTTATTACGGCCTCAACAAGATGAAGCAGGCAAAATATCCGCGCAAGGCCCTCCTCGTCGTCTCCGACGGCGGCGACAATCGCAGCCGCTATACCGAAGGTGAGGTGCGCGAGGCGGTGAAGGAGTCCGACGTGCAGATCTTCTCCATTGGCATCTTCGATCCCGATGCCGCCACACCGGAGGAGCGTGAGGGGCCGGTCCTGCTCAACGACATCAGCGATTCAAGCGGAGGACGTCTTTTCAAAGTGGACGATATGGAAGAAATGGGCGACGTCGCCGCAAAAATCAGCGCCGAACTGCGCAACGAATACGTCATCGGTTATTCGCCCACCAACAAGAAGCACGACGGCAAATGGCGTAAAGTGAAGGTTAAGGTTGCTCCCCCGCCGGGGCTGCCGCCACTTACAGTTCATGCACGCAACGGATACTATGCGCCATTGCAGTAATCGGCTTGTTCTTGCCCTCATCTTCCTGCTGGTCGCGCCGCTCTCGGTCTATGCGCAGAACAACGGGAGTTTGCACGGGCAGCAGCAGGTTCAATCGCCGTTGCAGCCGGAAAAGCAGCCTTCGCTGGATGTGGATCGTGACCCCGTCGTTTCTCCGGACGCCCAGGACAATATTCCTGTCAGGCCCGGCCCGCAAACCCGTGGCGAAGTTCTCCAGCGTGGCGCCGGCGGACGCTTTACCCTCACCCAGAACGTCAACGAAGTGGTGCTCAACGTCTCTGTTTTCGATAAGCACGACCGCCTCGTCAACAACCTCACTCAGAACGACTTCAAGGTCTGGGAAGACGGCATTCAGCAGAAGATCATTGCCTTTCAGCATCAGGACGTGCCCGTATCCATGGGCATTCTTATCGATAACTCCGGCTCCATGCGCGACAAGCGCGCCGCGGTGAATGAGGCCGCTCTCGATCTGGTGCGCGCCTCCAATTCGGACGACGAGGCCTTCATCGTCAACTTCTCCGACGTCGCCTACATCGACCAGGACTTCACCTCCAGCATCGCCAAGCTTCGCGACGGTCTCTCCCACATCGACTCGCGTGGCGGCACCGCGCTCTACGACGCCGTCGTGGCATCCGCCGACCACCTGGAAAAATACGCCAAACGTCCCAAGCAGGTCCTGCTCGTCATTACCGACGGTGTTGACAATGCCTCCAGCCTCGACCTCGAGCAGACCGTCCGCAAAGTGCAGGACCTCCAGGGGCCCGTCGTGTACACCATCGGCCTGCTCTTCGGCCAGGAAACCGATCCCCGCCAGGAGCACCGTGCCCGGCGCGCCCTGCAAGTCCTCTCCGACGATACCGGCGGCCTCGCCTTCTTTCCCAAAAACCTCTCTCAGGTCGATGAAATCGCGGCTGAGGTCGCGCAGGATATCCGCAGTCAATACACCATCGGCTATCACTCCACCAAGCCGATGAGCCAGCCAGGCTATCGCACCGTGAAGGTGGAAGCCAAGGCACACGGATACGGCAAGCTCCTCGTGCGCACGCGCAGCGGCTACTATCCCCAGTCTGCAACCCCCGCCAAACTCGCCGCCGCCAAATGACCCCGCTCTAACCTGCGACCAGCGGGAGCGGCCATGAAAGCTCGCACCAGAATGGCGGCGAAGCCGCGTATGCCTGGACGGCGAGTCCCGCGACCAGCGGGAGCGGCCACAGCCGTCAGAGTCACGATGGCGGCGAAGCCGCGTGTGCCTGGACGGCGAAGCCGCGTGTGTCTGGACGGCGAGTCCCGCGTGTGCCCGTGCGGCGAGCACCTGCTACACTGGTACGTTTTGCTATGACACGACTCAGCGCACCCCCGCCAAAATCCGCCGCCCTGCGGGTTGCGGAAGACATCACCGACCTCATCGGAAGCACTCCCATGGTTCGCCTGCGGCGCGTTGCCCGGCCGGACTGGGCCGCGGTCTACGCCAAGCTTGAGTTCCTCAACCCCGGCGGCAGCGTCAAGGACCGCGCCGCACTTGGCATGATCCTCGCCGCCGAGCAGCAGGGAAGACTCCACCCCGGCTCCACCATCGTCGAAGCCACCGCCGGAAACACCGGAGTCGGCCTGGCCTTCGTGGGCGTCAATCGTGGCTACAAGGTCATCCTCTTCGTTCCCGAGGGCTTCGCGGAGGAGAAGTGCATCCTCATGCGCGGCTTCGGCGCCACCGTCATCCGCACTCCCGAGGCCGAAGGCATGAGCGGAGCCATCCGCAGCGCGCTGGCCACAGCCAAAGATGACCCAAACATCTTCGCCGCGCTGCAATTTGAAAACCCCGCCAACCCGCAATTCCACCACGACACCACAGCCGTCGAGCTATGGGAGCAGATGGACGGGCAGGTGGACGCATTCATCGCCGGCATCGGCACCGGCGGAACCTTTACCGGTATCGCGCGCTTCCTCAAGGAGCGCAACCCCTCCGTGCACACCGTCGCCGTGGAAACGCAGGGCTCCGTCCTGCAGGGTGGCGAGCCCGGCCCGCACAAAGTCGAGGGGATTGGCGTCTCCTTTATCCCCAAAACCTTCGACGCCACCGTCACCGACGAAATTATGAAGGTCAGCGACGACGACGCATTCCTTATGGTCCGCCGCCTTGCCTCCGAAGAGGGCATCCTCGCAGGTTCCAGCGCCGGAGCCATCGTGCACGCCGCCGCCGCAATCGCCAAACGCCTCGGCCCCGGCAAGCGCGTCGCCACCCTCATTCCCGACTCCGCCGAACGCTATCTTTCCAAGCACATACTGGAAGCCTGATCCCATAACATTCACCAACACAGGACTCGAAGCAGATGACAGAACGCAAGCACGGCTTTGCTACCCGCGCCATTCACGACGGCCAGGGCCCCGACCCGCTCACCGGAGCCGTCAACGTGCCCATCTACCTCACCTCCACCTACGCGCAGGAGGAGATTGGCAAGCACAAGGGGTACGAGTATTCCCGCGTCTCCAACCCCACCCGCGACGCGCTCGAAGCAAACCTCGCCTCGCTCGAAGGCGGAACCAGCGCGCACGTCTTTGCCAGCGGCATGGCCGCCATCACCGCCATGATCACCATGCTCCGCACCGGTGACCACGTCATCTGCGGCGAAAACGTCTACGGCGGAACACCGCGCCTCTTCAATCAAATCATCACCCGCTACGGCATCGAGTTCAGCTACGTCGATACCTCCGACCCGGAAAAGGTCCGCCGCGCCATCCGCCCCACCACAAAGCTGGTGCATGTTGAAACCCCAACCAACCCCATCATGACGCTCACCGACATTCGAGCCGTCGCCGACGTCTGCCACCAGCGCGGCGTTGAGCTGGCCGTCGACAACACCTTCATGTCGCCCTATTTCCAGCGTCCCATCGAGTTCGGCGCCGACATCGTCATGCACTCCACCACCAAGTTCCTCAACGGCCACAGCGACGGACTCGGCGGCGTCCTCATCGGCACCAAACCCGAGCACCAGGAAAACTTCGCCTTCGTGCAGAAATGCACCGGCGGCATCCTCTCGCCATTTGAATGTTTTCTGATTCTCCGCGGCGTCAAAACCCTCGCCGTCCGCATGGAGCAACACGACGCCAACGGCCGCCAGGTCGCCGAGTTTCTCGCCAATCACAAGAAGGTCAGCAAGGTCTTCTATCCCGGACTCGCCTCGCACCCGCAACATGACCTCGCGAAGAAACAAATGTCCGGCTTCGGCGCGCTCATCTCGTTTGAGACCGGCTCGCTCGCGAATGCCAACGCCATGCTCAAGCGCGTCAAGGTGTGTACGCTGGGCGAATCCCTCGGCGGAGTTGAAACCCTCATCTCCCACCCCGCCACCATGACCCACGCCGCCATCGGCGCGGAGGCGCGCGCGCAGCTCGGCATCACAGATGGCTTAGTGCGTATCTCGGTTGGAATTGAAGATGTGGACGACCTGATCGCCGACCTCGATCAGGCGCTGAACGCAATCTAACCCCGCGACCAACGGGAGCAGCCACAAAGGTCAGCACGACGATGGCGGCGAAGCCGCGTATGCCTGAACGGCTAGTTCATTGGTGGGGGCGCTGCTCTGGCGTTGCTGGACGCGGCAGGGACGCCAGCAGATCCGGTGCTTCTTCCTTCAGCTCCGGAAGTGGCTTCTCCAGTGCCAGCTTCAGCACCTCATCCATCGACTCGACAAAGTTCAGCTTCATCGCCGACTTCAGATTTTCCGGCAGGTCCGCCATGTCCTTCTGGTTGTCCGCCGGCAGAATCGCCTCAAAGATGCCCGCGCGATGCGCCGCCAGCAGCTTTTCCTTCAGTCCGCCAATGGGCAGCACCTTGCCGCGCAGCGTAATCTCGCCGGTCATGGCAATGTCGCGCCGCACCGGAATCCGTGTCAGCGAGCTGGCCAGCGCCGTCGCCAGCGTAATACCCGCCGACGGTCCATCCTTCGGAATCGCGCCCTCCGGCACGTGAATGTGGATGTCCACGCTGCGGTAAAAATCACGCGGCAGTCCCAGATAATGCGAACGGCTGCGAATGTACGAGAGTGCCGCCTGCGCTGACTCGGTCATCACATCGCCAAGCTGTCCCGTCGTGGTCAGCTTGCCCTTGCCGTCCAGAATCTGTACCTCGGTCTGCAGAATGCAGCCGCCCGCCTCGGTCCACGCCAGACCATTCACCAGTCCGACTTCGCTCTTCTCATGCACGGCAGAGTCGCGGAACCTCGGCACTCCCAGAAAGTCGGCTGTGTTTGCGGCGGTCAGTGTCTCCTTGTGCTTGGCGCCGTTCTTCACAACGCGGCGCGCCACCTTGCGGCACACGTTTCCAATTTCGCGCTCCAGATTTCGCACGCCGGCTTCGCGTGTGTAACCGCGGATGATCTCCTTCAGCGCGTCATCGGAGAAGGTGAGATTCTTATCCGTCAATCCTGTATGGTTGCGCTGCTTCTTCAGCAGGTATTGCTTGGCGATTTCCAGCTTCTCGTCTTCGGTGTACCCGTGCAGCCGAAGCACTTCCATGCGGTCCTGCAGCGGCCCCGGAATCGTGTGCAGCACATTCGCCGTCGCCACAAACAGCACCTGCGACAAGTCGTACTCCACATCCAGATAGTGGTCCTGGAAGCTCGTGTTCTGTTCCGGATCGAGGACCTCAAGCAGCGCCGATGCCGGATCGCCACGGAAATCCGAAGCCATCTTGTCGACCTCATCCAGCATGAAGACGGGGTTCTTCGTCCCGGCCTTCTTCATCGACTGGATAATCTGCCCCGGCAGCGCGCCGATATACGTGCGCCGGTGTCCGCGAATCTCCGCCTCGTCGCGCACGCCACCCAGCGATAGCCGGATAAACTTCCGCCCCGTCGCCTTGGCGATCGACATTCCCAGCGACGTCTTGCCCACGCCCGGGGGCCCCACGAAGCACAAAATCGAACCCTTCGGATTCTTCACCAGTTGCCGCACGGCCAGAAACTCAAGGATCCTTTCCTTAATCTTGTCCAGCCCGTAGTGGTCCGCGTTCAGCACCTTTTCCGCGTGTTCAATGTTCCGCGTTTCGCGTGAGCGCTTCTTCCACGGCACCGCCAGAAGCCAGTCGAGGTAGTTTCTTGATACCGTCGATTCCGCCGACATCGGAGGCATCGCCTCCAGCTTCTTCAGCTCCTGGATCGCCTTCTCAAACACATCCTTCGGCATTCCGGCGGTTTCCAGCTTCTTCCTGATCTCGTCGAACTCGCTCTTCTCGCCCTTGCCCAGTTCCTTCTGGATCGCCTTGATCTTTTCGTTGAGGTAATACTCCTTCTGCGCCCGCTCCATCTGCCGCTTCACCCGCGACTGGATGCTGCGGTCCATGTTGAGCTTCTCAATCTCAACGTTCAGTAACTCTGCGATCAGGTTCAGCCTTTGCGTCGGATCAAACACATCCAGAATCTTCTGTTTCTCCGGAATGTCCAGCTGCAGATTGGCTGCAATCGTGTCGGCCAGCTTGCCCGGCTCATCCGTGCGCACCGCCGCGACCAGGGTTTCGTAATTCAGTGACTGCTGCAGCTTCACATACTGCTCAAACAGCGACATCACGCGCTGGATCAGCTGGTCCGTCTGAGCAGAAGACTCAAGCACCGCCGGCGATGTGCGGATCGTGGCAACAAAAAAACCGTCTGCGTCGTTGATCTCGACGGCCTCGGCTCGCTCCAGGCCCTCTACCAGAACCTTGATGTTGCCGTCATTCATCTTCACGCTCTGCACTATGTTGCCGATCGTACCCACGGAGTAAATGTCATCCGGCTTCGGCTCGTCCACGCGCGCATCATGCTGCGTCGCCAGAAAAATCTTGCGATCGCCATTCAGAGCCTCTTCCAGAGCGCGCACGCTCGACTCCCGCCCAACGACGAAAGGCGTCATCATGTGCGGAAAGATCACCATGTCCCGAATCGGCATCATGGGGAGTTTGCGTACTTCATCCCGTTCGCGGCTCTCTTTTGGCTGGGTCACTTCATCCCTCTCGTCAATGTGTTGTTGTCTGTTAGATGAACTTTACCGCATTCCGTCTCAATATGCCGGGACGATCTGGCCCTAAAAAATAAAACCTCTTTGATGTGGGAAAAGGCAATGTGGAAAAAGACAAGAGCGAGCTGCCAGCTCGCTCTTCTTGGTTCAACCCTCTGGTGCTGGCTCTATCCGGCCTTGTCCAGCAGAGACACTGAAAGATCGCGGTTCTTGACCATCTCGGCCGTAATCTCCAGCTCCTTCACCTTCTTGTTGCTCGGCAGGTGATACATCAGGTCAAGCATCAGTTCTTCCAGAATCATTCGCAGACCGCGTGCGCCAACCTTCCGTGCAAGTGCTTCCCGTGCAATGGCGCTCGTGGCTTCCTCATTAAAGATGACCTTCACGCCTTCGTACTCAAACAGCCGCTGATACTGCTTCAGAATCGCATTTCTCGGCTTCGTCAAAATCTCGATCAATGCAGCTTCATCCAGTTCGTCCAGCACTCCGAGTACCGGCAGGCGGCCCACAAACTCGGGAATCAGCCCGTACTTGATCAAATCCTGCGGCTCAGACTGGCGCAGCAGTTCCGTGTCGCGCTGCGCGCGCGCCAGGCTCTCCTGCTCATCTTTATCGGCCAGCGCCTTGAAGCCCAGGGCCTTCTTGCCAATGCGACGCCCGATCACCCGCTCCAGGCCTACAAAAGCTCCACCGCAAATAAACAGAATGTTGGTCGTGTCGACCGCCGTGAACTCCTGGTGCGGATGCTTGCGACCGCCCTGAGGCGGTACATTCGCCACGGTGCCTTCGAGTATCTTCAGTAGCGCCTGCTGCACGCCCTCACCGGAAACATCGCGCGTAATCGACGGATTCTCGTCCTTGCGGCCGATCTTGTCGATCTCATCAATGTAGATGATGCCTGTCTGGGCCCGCGCCACATCCCCGTCCGCCGCCTGCAGCAGCTTCAGGATGATGTTCTCCACGTCCTCGCCCACATAGCCCGCTTCCGTCAGCGTCGTGGCGTCCACTATCGCAAAGGGCACATCCAGCATCTTGGCCAGCGTGTGCGCCAGCAGGGTCTTGCCGCTGCCGGTTGGACCCACCAGAAGAATGTTCGACTTCGCCATCTCAACGTCATTGCCGCGCGTCCGGTTCATCTGGATGCGCTTGTAGTGGTTGTAAACGGCAACCGCCAGCTTCTTCTTGGTTTGCTGCTGGCCGATCACATACTCGTCCAGGAAGGCCTTGACTTCCTGTGGCTTAGGCAAATGGGCTGGAGCCGCGCCCTGCGGCGCTTCGCTCCGGTCATCTTCAAGAATGGAATTGCAGACGGCCACACACTCATCGCAAATGTATGCTCGTGGGTAATCGCTGGGCGAGGAAATGAGCTTGGCCACAGCGTCTTGCGACTTATGGCAGAACGAACACCGTAAGGTGTCGTCCGATCCCGTACGCGTTTTCATCGTGCGGTTACTCCTTGGGGGTGCCTAGGTCCGGGGCCGGTCAATAATCTCATCAATGATGCCATATTCCTTGGCTTGTGGCGCGTTCATTATGAAGTCTCTTTCAACGTCCCGCTCTATCCGGTCCAGAGACTGACCGGTATGTTTTGACATCAGCCGGTTCGTGATTTCACGAATGCGCAGTATTTCCCGTGCGTGAATATCAATATCTGTTGCCTGGCCGGACAGTCCGCCCATCGACGGCTGGTGGATCAGGATGCGCGAATTCGGCAGTGCAAAACGCTTGCCCTTAGTGCCGGACATCAATAAAAACGCACCCATGCTCGCTGCCTGACCAATGCAATACGTCACCACATCGTTCTTGATGAACTGCATCGTGTCGTAAATTGCCAGGCCCGCCGTAATCGATCCGCCCGGCGAATTGATGTAAAGCTGGAGGTCCTTTTCCGGGTCTTCGCCCGACAAAAACAGCATCTGCGCGATCACCAAATTCGCGATTTGATCGTCGATCGGTGTACCAAGAAAGATAATATTGTCGCGTAGCAAACGGGAATATATGTCGTAGGCGCGCTCACCGCGACTCGTCTGCTCGATCACTATGGGTACGAGTGCCATCTTTGGTTACTCAGTCCTTCCGCGATTCTGTTGAGTTCCAGCCGGGGAGATCGCGCACTCGCCCAGCCGGGGGGGGTGCCTTTATCCGAGGCGGTCGTAGAGTAAGTTTGCCGTCTTTTCTCTGCGTAGTTGTTCCCGAATTCTAGCCAGCGTACCTTCGTTCGTCAATCGCGAGCGGAGTGTATCCAATGGTTCACGGGTCTGTAATGAGATGATCTGAAGCTCCTGCTCCATCTCATCGTCGGATACGTCAACCTTTTCCCCATCGGCAATCTTGTCCAGAATCATCGTTGCCTTTACCTCGGCAATCGCTGCGTCCCTCTGCGCCGCGCGAAGCCGCCCGAAGTCGAGATTCCGCATGTCCTCGGTCCGCATGCCCTGGGCTGCCAGGGCCCGCAGCCCCCGGTCCAGCCGCGCATCTATCTGGTTCTGCAGCAGAGACTCAGGGACAGGGAAGTCAAAATGCGCCACCAGCGCATCGGTCAGCTTGTTCTGCGCCTCCGCCTTCAGACGGCGTGCCTTGTCGTCCGCCATATGCAGCCGAAGCTTGTCCTTGAAGTCTTCGATCCCTTCGTGGTCGCCAAGCTCCTTGGCAAATTCGTCATTCAGTTCCGGCTGGACCTTATTCTTAATCGCTTTCACTTCAACGTCATACGCTATCGTCTTACCCGCCAGCCGGTTCTCGCCAAAATCCGCCGGATACGTAACCTCGAACTTCAGCTCCTGTCCGGGCCTGGTTCCGCGCAGCGCGTCGTTAAAGGATGCCAGCGTGTTCTTGCCCCCTATTTCCACCATCACGTCGTCGCCGTGTATCGGTTGCGCTTCGGCGTCCTCCGGCGGCGTCTCGTCCTTGTACTCGCCCTTAAAGCTGATCTGAGCCCAGTCCCCATCAGCCAGCGGACGGTCCTCCGTCACAGGCTCCATCGTCGACCGCGAGTCGCGCACATGCTCAAGCTCCGCAATAAACTCTTCCTCCCCCAGCGCGGTGTCCGGCTTCTCGACCGTTACCTGTTCATAGCCCTCAACGGTGAACTCCGGTAGTACTTCAAACGCTGCCGTAAAGGCCAGTGGCTGGCCGTCTTCCAGCTTCAGGTCGGTCAGTTGAGGTTGCGAAATGGGACGCAGATTCTGCTGCTCTATCGCGCTGCGAAAGTGCTCCGGCAACACCGCCTCAATTACGTCCTGGCGAATCGAGTCCGCAAAGCGCGAACGGATCATCGCCTCTGGAACCTTGCCGGCCCGGAAGCCGGGAATCCGCGCCTGTTTCTGGTAGCGCTTCACCACGGTCTTGAAGGCGCGCGCTACCTCCTCGGCAGGCACCTCCACCGCCACTTCGCGGGTAAGGTCGGGGTTCAGCGCCGGGCCGTGCTGGTGGTGTTCATGATCCTGGTGGTGTTCATGATCCTGGTGGTGTTCATGATCCTGGGTAAGTTCGTGCCCCTCGGTAGGTGCATGATCGTGGGTAGGTTCGTGCCCCTCTTGCGCCTGATTGTCAGGCTGGGCTGTCGTTTCGAGAGTTTCTGGTGAGCTCAACGGTATGCCTTCCGGATGTCTTGGTCCAGGATAATGAACGCGTTCGGCGGGCCCCTATGGCGGCCAGGAACACGTCGATGGACGTTACCTTCTATGGTACGAACCTTCGCCAGGAAGAGCAAACGCACTGCCCTGGTAAGGGGGTGTCCTGGTTTGGCGCCGCGTTTCAAAGAGTACGCCGTCGGCCCTGGTAAAGCGAAGAGGCGAGTCCCGCGACCGAAGCGAGCGGGACTCGACTGCTTGCATTAGGAAGGCGCGGAGCGCAGGGGACGAAACGGCAGGTCCCGGAACTTGGTCAGAATGTACTGGTCCGTCATTCCCGCAATATAGTCCGCAACCACCCGCGCCGCGCTCTCGGTTGCAATCTCCGCCCGATGGTCTGCCGGCAGCAGCGACGGGTCTGCCACCCATGCATCGAACAGCGTCTTGACTACGTGCTCGGCCTCTTCGTGGTCCCGTTCCAGTTCCCGAGCGTTGTACAGATTCGCATACAGGTAGCGCTTGGCCTCCATGCGAAGCTCTTCCATCGGGTCAGAGAACCTCACCAGCCGCGCCGGAGCTCGCCGCACCTCTTCCAGAGTCGTAATCCCCGCCCCCGCAACCCGCCGCGTCGTCTCACGTATCAGGTCATCCACCAGCGCGTTCAGCATGCGCTTCAATGCCTCGTTAAAAACCAGCTTCGCGCTTACATCGGCGTACTTCGCCTGCATCGGCGCGTAGAACTCCTCAAACAGACGCACGCCCTCCCGGGCAGGCTGCAGCGTCAAAATCTCCGCCTCAAAGCCATCGTCAAAGTCCGCCGTGAGATACGCAATCTCATCCGCCAGATCTATAACCTGCGCCTCCAGGGGAGGGAATTGATCCAGAAAATACTCCGCCAGCTCCGGGTGCTCGGCAGCCGCGTAGTCCCGCGAGTGCTTGATAATTCCTTCCCGCACTCCCAGCGTCAGATTCAGTCCGCGAAACTCCGCGTAGCGGGCCTCAAAGTGCTCCACAATCCTTAGCGCGTGCAGATTGTGGTCAAAGCCCAGCCCATGCTCTTTCAGCGCGCTGTCCAGCGCCCGCTCGCCCGCATGGCCAAAGGGCGGATGCCCAATGTCATGCACCAGCGCCAGAGCTTCCGTCAGTTCCTCATTCAGTCCCAGCACGCGGGCAATCGTCCGCGCAATCTGCGCCACCTCCATCGTGTGCGTCAGCCTGCTGCGGAAATGGTCGGAATATCGGTTGGTGAAGACCTGCGTCTTGCCCGCCAGCCGCCGGAAGGCGCGTGCGTGCAAAATGCGCGCGCGGTCCCGCTCAAAAGGCAGGCGATACGGATGCAGTGGTTCGGGATATCTGCGTGCGGTCAGCGGACCGCTGGTGGGCACGGCACACGCTGGCGGAAGCGGCATGGCTGGATCCTTAGTTCTTTACAGACGGTGGGTTGGCGGCCTCTTTTGCCAGGCGCATGCGTGCCTTGTCGAGCATCTTCTGCACCTTCGCCATGCTGCCCGGCTCGGTATCCGCCGGAGCCGTAACAGAAAACTCCTTCAGCGAAACTTCCCATTGCGTCGCTGCCAGCTTCAGTTGCCCCGTCTTCTCATACAGTTGGCCCAGGTGGTCGTGCACCGTCGGGTCCGTCGAGTCGCGCTCGACCGCCTGCCGCAGGTTGGTCTCTGCCTGGGCGTAGTCGCCCAGCTTGAAGTAGGCCCAACCCAGCGAATCCAGATACGCATAATTCTGCGGGTCCAGCTTCACCGCCTTCTTAATCATCGACAGTGCTTCTTCAAGCTTCTGGTTGTGGTCCGCCAGCATGTATCCCAGGTAGTTCAGCGTCAGGCTGTTGTTCGGATCAAGCACAAGCGCCTTCCGGAATACCGCTTCGGCCGCGCGGGTCTTGCCTTTGCGGTCCAGCAGCGTACCCCGCAAAAAATCGGCATAGAGCAGGTCATCGCTGCTCTTGGAAAGCTTGTCGACATGCTTCAGCGTCTCCGATGCTTCCTTCCACATCCGCTGGCGCGTGTAGATCGTGGTGAGCGCGCGATAGATCTCCAGGTCGGAAGCCTTGCCCGTCAACTGCGACTTCGCCAGGGCTATGCCTTGCTCCGGCTGCCCGCCGTCCGTCAGTTGCTCGGCCAGCGTCAGTTGCAGCCCAACATTCTTCGGATGCTTCGCGACTGCCGCCTGCGCAACTTCCGTGGCCTTCTTGTAGTCATGTGCGTCGCGGTAGGCATCAATCTCTGATTCGTAGGCGTGCATCTCATAGGCGCCGCCCAGATTTTCCATCTTCCTGTAGACGGCGATTGCCTCGTCCGTCTTGTTCTGCTCGCCATACACTATGGCCAGCCGGTCGAGGAAGATCGACAGGTTGTTCTTCTCCGCATCCGTATACTGTCCGTTGCTATGCTCTGTGTCCGCAACCAGCTTCTCAAAAACCTGGTCCGCTTTATCAAAGCGGCCGAGTGCGTCGTAAAGCAGGCCCTCGTTAAACCGGACCTCCAGGGAATGGGGCGCCAGTTGCTTTGCCTTGTTCAGCGACGACAAGGCGGCATCGTATTTCCCCTGCCGCCGTTCAATCTCTGACAGCCTCAGAAGCGCCTCCGCATCGCTCGGATCACTCTCTACCAGATTCTGGTAGACGCTTTCCGCCTCGCTCATCTGATTGCTGTCGTACAGGTCACGCGCCAGGGCACGCATCGCATCAAGGTTGTCCGGCTCCATCGCCAAAGACTTCTTGTAGGCGGCTATGGCATTCTTCGCGTCCTTCTGCTGGTCGTAGTTCACGCCCAGCATGTATTCGGTCCGCGCCGTCTGATCGCTCGGCGGAAGGGAACTCAGCACCGCGATCGCATGCACCGAGTCGCCATGGTTCATGTAAAGCCGTGCCAGGTTCAGCGCGGACGCTTCCGATCCAGGGTCGATCTTCTGCGCGGCGGAAAACTGCTCTTCCGCCTGCTTCGACTCGTGCGCAAACGAATAGAGCTGTCCCAGCAATACATGGTCAGGTATGCTCTTCGGCTGCAACTGGACAATCTTCTCGTACTCGCTGATTGCCAGCTTCAGCATTTCCGCCTGCGCCCCGCTCTGCGTGCCCTCGCTCAGCGAACGCAGATAAACGCTGGCCAGCAGTTTGTGCGCGCTTAGATCATTGGGGTTTTTAGCGATCAGCGCCTGCGCGGCCTCAATCGCGTCTTTAATGCGTCCCGTCCGGTAATAAAGCTTCGCCAGACCGTGATTCAGAAACGTTGAGTTCGGATCGTTGTCCAGCGCCATCTTGTACTCTTCAATGGCGCGCATCGCATACTCCGGACGCCCGTAGCTCGCAGCCATCTCCTCATACTTATGAGCCAGCATGTAGTGGTAGTAGGCGTTGGACAGGTCCTTGTTCGGGGTCGTCGCTTGACCATTCGCCGCGGCAGAGGGCGCCTGCTTTGCGCCTTGTGCGAACGCCACCGCCGAAGCCGCCGTAACAACCGCCAGCGTCAGCGCGGCCACCCGGCCGGCATAAAAACGGGGCTTCGCGGAATTCCGGACCGGGGGCACTGCGCTTTGAGAAGGTGAAAGTGGAGACGTGCTGCTCATAGATTAAGGTAACCCCTGTGTCCGGCGTCCATCCGGGTCCGGCTCAACTCATTCAGTCACACCCGCCTCCGCTGGGGCAGAAGACAGATGTCCTTTGAATAAGACGATTGTACCCCGGTGTCCGTCGCAGAAGAGCTGCCGGTTGGCCCACACTGGACACGGTCTCGCTTGCGTGGGCCACTTGGCCTTTTAGTGCCGGAAGTGCCGCATTCCGGTGAACACCATCGCAATGCCCAGCCGGTCCGCTGCTTCAATCACCTTGGAATCATTCACTGAGCCGCCCGGCTGAATCACCGCCGTCGCGCCCGCCTCAACCACCACCTCAAGGCCATCCGGAAAGGGGAAGAAGGCATCCGATGCGGCCACGCAGCCCTGTAGAGGAAGAATCGCTTTCGCCACGCCAAACCTGGCTGCGTCCACGCGACTCATCTGGCCCGCGCCCACGCTCAGCGTCTGGCCGTTCCGCGCATACACAATCGCGTTCGACTTCACGTGCTTGCACACGCGCCACGCAAACAGCAGCGCGGCCAGCTCATCCTCGGTCGGAGGCCGCTTGGTCGCAATCTTAAGTTCCGTAGCATCAACGTGCCCCAGGTCGGCATCCTGCAGCAGCAGCCCGCCGGAAACCTGCTTCACCACTTGCGTCGTCCTGGCCGCCCGAACCTCCACCAGCCGCAGGTTCTTCTTCAATGCAAACCGCGCCTTCGCCTCCGCGCTGAACGACGGAGCCGCAATCGCCTCCACAAACAGCTTCGCTATCTCCTCCGCTGCCGCGCCATCCACCTCGCGGTTAATCCCAATCACGCTCCCGAACGCCGATACCGGGTCCGCCTCCAGCGCCTTCTTGTACGCCTCCACAATATTGGCCCCGGTTGCCGCACCGCACGGATTCGTATGTTTAATGATCGCCACGCCGGGCCCGTCAAACTCCTGCGCCAGCTCCCAGCACGCATCCAGATCAACCAGATTGTTGTAGCTCAGCTCTTTGCCCTGCAGTTGCGTCGCCCCCGCAACCCCTTTTCCTGAGTCGTCCGCGTAAAGCGCTGCCCTCTGGTGTGGATTCTCCCCATACCGCAGCGTTGCCGCCATCGGATAGTTGATCCGCAGCGCACTGGGCAGCGGGGCCTCGATCGGATCCGTAAACCGCACCGGAGCCTCCGCCGGATCAGTAGTATCCACCCGCTCCAGCGCGTTCGCAATCGCCGTGTCGTAGGCCGCCGTCACCGCAAACGCCTTCTGGGCCAAACGCCAGCGGGTCGCCCGCGACAGGCTGCCCTGGTTCGCCGCCAGCTCCTCGCCCAGCGCCGCATAGTCGGCCGTCGAGGTAACAATCGCCACATCCTCAAAGTTCTTCGCCGCTGACCGCACCATCGACGGCCCGCCGATATCAATGTTTTCTATCAGCTCGGCAAACGTGGCGTCCGCCTTCGCTGCCGTCTTCTCAAAGGCGTACAGGTTCACCACCACCATGTCGATCGGCTGGATCCCATGCTGCTCCACCGCCGCCCGATGCTCCGCATTCTTGCGAATATGCAGAATGCCTCCATGCACCTTCGGATGCAGCGTCTTCACGCGCCCGTCCAGCATCTCCGGAAAACCCGTCAGCTCGGAAATGTCCAGAACCGTCAGTCCCGCCTCGCGCAGCGCCTTCGCCGTGCCTCCGGTTGACACCAGTTCAACTCCGTGGCTTGCCAGTTGTTGTGCAAACGGCGCCAGGCCGCTTTTGTCTGTAACGCTCAGCAGTGCGCGACGCACCTCTTTGTAGCCTTGATTGCCGTTCAAAGGATTCTCCAGGGGGAGCGCAGTCGCTCCAAAGGGGTTAGGGGTTGTGAACGAGTAGAGCGTGTTGCATGAATCAGGTTTTGTATCAGGGCACGGCTTCAGCCGTGCCGTTAAATGCCGCAATTGGAGCGGGCTTTACAGGCTGCGGAAAAACCCTGGATTCCTGACTCGCTTTTCGCTTCCGAGCGGATTTTTTGCCTTTTCGGCCTGTTGGGCCGCGAATTCCTGTTTTCGTTTTGTGCCTGAAAGCCGTTTT
>Ga0307373_10001422_pt1 | contig 44985 bp, 39 predicted proteins | sample OX2MG_FD_202534 | JGI IMG/M metagenome (GOLD analysis project Ga0307373, IMG submission 202534) | Soil microbial communities from Risofladan, Vaasa, Finland - OX-2 | ecosystem: Environmental > Terrestrial > Soil > Coastal area > Acid sulfate soil | place: Finland: Risofladan, Vaasa | collected...
CCTATAGATCACCCGGAGACGCTCGAAGGTCTGGACTGGATCAAGGTCGCGCCGCAGGAAAAGAGCACCATACAAGGCAAACTGTAACTGTTCAGGTGGTCTGCGGGATCATCCAGGGCCGACCCATGAACAGGTCGGTGAGCAGGTCGACCGGATTGAGGCCATGCTTGCGACCAGTCTCGATGTAGCTGCGCACCCTGGCGAAGCTGCGGGCTCCGGCTTCTGTGCGGAAGCAGCCTGAGATCTTCTGCTGCAGCTTGGCCATGCGCAGGTCTCTCTCGGCCTGGTTGTTGTCAAAACTTACGCGCAGGTCATACAGGAACAACAAGACCTCATCGACGCGATACTCGAGGGCGACGGCCAGGTTGTAGCCGGCCTTCTCGGCCGCGTTGCGCTTACGTCCCCGAGGTTCGGGGTTGGCGGCGAAGGCGTCGGTGAGGATGGCGTTGTATCGCCCGCGCAGCCACTTGCGCTGGCCGATGGGCACCTCGTCCAGACCGGCCGCCAGGGCGTTCTCGGCTCTTCGTTTGGCTATCCGGAGCACGTCGGCCATGGCCTCAGCCCATTCGGACTGATCCCGATAGGCGGCCACGTCCTCAAGATCGCGGAGGATGTGAGCATTACAGATCCCATGTCCGGCCTCGTCATAGCACCAGTACGGTGCCCAGCGATCATGCACCAGCACGCCGCGCACGCGGGCAAGGATGCCGAAGTCGTCGGTGGCCTCGCGGCCCCGCTTGCGATGGATGCCCAGGAAGGTGAGGGCCGAGGTTGAGGCCACGTGGAACCACCACTTGGTCCCCGCCACCCGGGAGCCGGTCTCGTCCACGTTGACGACCTCAGAGCCGGCCAGCGCGTCGGCCAGGTCGGTGGCGAAGTCGGTGAGGCCAACGGCTGCCTCTTTGGCCAAGCCGGCCAGGAACCCGGTGGAGACCGGGGCACCCAGCAGGTCCGACATCGCCTCTGCCGTGCGTTCCACCGGGATGAGCTGGCGGTTCATCAGATACAGGCCATAGGCCCGGACCCTGGGTCCCCAGGCTGTGGGGGCGCTGGCCTCAGGCGGGAAGACGCCACCCGTTTCGCATCCGCACCGACAGCGTCTCCACTCGACCCGGTGCTCGGTCACCTCCCGACGTCTCTTGGGCAGGTCGAAGACCTGGCGGACCTCGGACCCGGTGACCTCGGCGGAGGCCAATGACCGGCCACAGTCTCCGCAATGGGTGGGAACGTGGGGAACAACGTGATCCGGGTCGCTGACCTGGGCCAGGTTCTTGCCCGGATCCCCAGGCTGCTTGCCCGGTTTGCGCTTTGCCTCCCGCTGGGCCCGGCGTCGGGCGGCGCGGTTGGCTCGCTCGGCTCGGGCCTCATTGTCATCGCGGGAGGGAGGTAGCGAGGAGTTGTTGGAGTTCCGACCGGCCTTGCGTTCCAGCTCGACGATGCGGGCCTTGAGCTCGGTGTTCTCCGCCCGTAGCGTCTCGACGAGCTCCCGCAAGGCGTCGTTCTCAACCTCCAGCTCGTTGAGCCGCCGCTGGGTGTGGTCATCATCGGAAGGTCCGCGCACACAGTGACTTTCGCGACTGCTCGCGCGATTCCTGCTTGATTGGGAAGATTTTCTTGACGCCGCCGCTCAGCGAATCAGGGGTGGTGAATAGTTACAATCCGACAAGCCCGGTCCCGGACGCCCGAAAGGCACGCGTTGACCACCGCGAACGCGCTATCCGGTCGTCAAGAAGGCTGCATAACAAGCTTGCCTGGGTATAATCGCAAGCTTAAGACTCGGCCGTTTAAGGCAAAATGCGAGCCGCTGCTTCGCAAGATCCGGGCAGCCGTCGTTGGCGTTGGGCTTGAGCGCCACCGTTCTCGCTGCCGCTGTTCTAGACAATACCTTTTCCTTTGCAGCGTGAGCAGTTGCCGGTACCACGCGGGTCACACGCACGGCACTCCGAGCTAACTAGGGAACCGACCTTGCCTCGGCCATTACACGCTGTGCACTTTCCGCTTCCGCCACATCTCGAGCACCGTGCCATCTATGTCGCTCCCTTCAGGGTTTTCGGTTCGAGGTTCTCAAGTCTCATGGGTCATTAGGTCTCGCGAACGCTGCCGAGGCCTACATTACCGGCGGGACCGAAGTGCTCGATATATCCCATACGGACCGAACCAGAAGATGAACCATGCAAGCCCTTCTGGCATCTTGTTTCCATCATTCGGCCATACGAGTATCAGCAGGATCGCCGGCAACATCGATAACGCGGCAGGAATTAGCCAACTGACTTTCCGACTCAGTTCGGCCCGCGCGACACGCTTCTGCTGCTCGGCTGCCCTCTGTGCTTCCAGCTCGCGCTCTACGCCTCGCGCTTCACGCATTCGCCGTTGCCTTTCGGCCTCCAACTCTGCTGTCCGAGTTGTCTCGCTCGCGTACCCTTGCGTGACAAGTGCGACTGTAAGGTCGGCGGATGTCACAGCAGGACCGGTACGGAGGTCGCTCCACCAGTTCTGGCGTTCCGCGTAAGTCGAATCCATCGAGTCGACTGCAGTCTGGAGTTGAGTACGGTGATGCTTCGGATTGGCCGTGCAGGCAAGGGTCCAAGCGCGGGCAAGATTCCAATCCTGGGAGCTGGGCTCGTATCCTTGAGTTTGGGCGCCGGCTATGACTTGCTCAAGGTCTCTGGCGGCGTCGGTCCACGCGTCGTGCAGCGCCGACATTCCAGACATCCCGGGCAGGTCACGCCACACCGTGAGTATGTTCTGCCGACGGATCTCATCCAGAGTCTTTGCGATCGGGCTGTTACCGCCGGCTCGGATGACATCGACGGCTGCGGCCTCGAGGCCTGCGGGAGTAACTCGGACACCGTCGTAGACTGGCTCGAGCTCGGGGTCCATCTCAGCGAGCAGGTTGGCGAAGCGGCGGGGGAGCGAGGCGGCATCGAGGGGCACAGCCAGGAGACGGACGGCCTCGTCGAGTTCGTGTTGACGGAGCATGCGCTCGGTTTCTTCGACGAGCGTGGCATCACGCTCTTGGAACAACCGGCGCATGGCCTCGCTCCAGTTGTCCTGAAACGCACCGGCAAGCTCCTCGGGGGAGTTCACGTCCTGCCCGGCGAAAAGCACCGTTCGGGCTCTTCCCCCTGACTGGGTGGGACGATCGGCCACGACCGCCGGTGTAGCGCCGTCCAGCCAGGCTTCGACCTGTTGTGCGCCCCAGCGGTGGCGCCGGTCCCGGGTAAGCAGCCCCCGGCATAGAAGCAGCACGCGCTCGTCCTCGACGGCGCTCAGATCGACAGGGCGTTGGGCGAGCCACGACCGGACTTGGGGCTCGGCCATCATCGAACCGTCGGGCAGGGCAAAGGGATGCCGTCCGCCAGCCACCTCGGCCACGATCATGCCGAGCGACCACCAGTCCCACGCGGCGGACACCTCGCCACCTTCTAACTCCGGCGGCGAGTAGGCAGGCGTCCCCCAGGCACGGGTCCAGCGCACCGAGGCATCCATCTGTCGGACGAGGCCAAAATCGCCGAGCACCAGATCGAACGGCGCCATCGTGCGCACGAGGAGGTTCTCGGGCTTGAGGTCCCTGTGCACCAGGCCGAGCTCGTGCACATGGGCTAGGGCGGTGGACGTCTCCCGGACGACGTCGGTGACGTTGGGCTCCTCTCCTTCGTCGAGCAGCGTGCGAAGGGAGCCGTTCACACAGTACTCAAGCACCTCGAACCAACAGCCCTCGGCCCACCCCCGGTCGACGACCTCCACGACATGGGCCCGCTCGGCCGTCGCGAGCTTGGCGATGGCCCCTTCGTCGGGCGAGATCCCCCGCCGGTAGAGCTTGAGCACCCGAGGGCGAGCATCGTGGTCCTCGACCAGCACGACATCGGCCTCGGCCCCCGACGCGGCCAGCTCTCCTACGACAGAGAATCGCTTGGCCAGCTCGGGGGGCAGTGTCACCCGGACATAGCCGGTGCCGGCACCCTCTCGCTGAGCGATGCCGTCGCCATCGCGACGGGTATGCCCATCGTCCTCACGGCGCGTGAACAGATCCTCACGTCCGCCGATTTCACGCCGAGTGAACAGTTGATCCTCCCCGCTTCCGCCCATGACCCCTCCGCCGGGTGTCAAACCCATGGCCCTACGGCTTTCAGGAGCGATGACCGGCCTCCACGGCCCAGCGCTGACGAGCAGCGTCGAAATCCCCAAGGTTCATGCACTTGAGTCTTATAGTCGAACAGATGTGCGATTACAACCGCCCGAGTCCGCCGGGGGAGCGAGCTTGACTGTGGGCGCGGCTCCCGGGCCCGCCACTGGCTCCGCATTACCTGCGTGCCCGGCGGCCAACCGGACAGGCGGGCCCCCTTTTGCGGGTCGCTGCGGCTAATCTCTCCCCCTGACGCGCCGTGCTTCAGCTTCTGTGCTATGCCCAGCCGTTGTCGTAGAGATTGCCGTCCTTGCGAGCCAACTCCGTTAGTTCGGTCTGCGTGCGCGCTAGTTGGCCCTCGATAGCGGGGAGGGCGCGGTCATCCCATCCGGCGATGAAGGACATAGCTCCCCAGGGGGTTGAATCCGGCGTGCTTAGATAGGCGCGGTATTGCCCCAGCTCATCGACTGCGCCGTTGGCCTCCATTGAAGTACCGCCCCAGTAGCTCATCAGGCGCATGAGCTTGAGGACCAACCCGCGCTGGTTCTTGCCATCATTGGGGTCGATTCCCGAGTTGGCAAAGATCTTGTCCCCCCAGGCGGCAAACCAGGTCTGGTCGAACTTGGTCTCGACTGGCTCGACCTGTGGCTTTCGCTGATGTTTCCCGAACAGCGGCATCTGAGACTCTGTCCTCTCTTCTAGCGTCCAGCCAGACGTAGCCTTCAACTGTTGGCTTGGTTCACTGCCCCGGCCTCTCCCAATTGAAAGTCGGCCGGCCTCGGTCCTTGCGAAGTTCTGCAACAGTCATCTTGAGTCCTGCGGCCAGATAAGAGAATCCTGACTCAAGGATGTTCTCATTAGGCGATCTTCCAGCGCTGCTCATCTGTTAGAGGATTCTAGGGCAGAGTGTCCGATTCCTGCTGGGCCCGAAACGGAGCGGATAGAGCCAATTTGCTGGTTCGGGGACGTCAACTGACAATGACGAGGCCTCCTTGGCTCCCGACGACGCCACCTCAGCGACCAGCTGGAATCGAGCGCTCTGGCCCTGAGGCAGCCCCCGCTTGTCATCAGTGTGGGGCGCTGGCTGCTCACCGTAGGCTGTCCTCTCGGACCTTGGGGCCGGGCCCGCAGGGAACGCCCAAGGCGGCAATCGGGTTCCGGCGAGGTCGCGCCGAGCGACGGCGCCATAGCCCTAGCGCCAACCAGTCCGTAACGCCCCGGCCGGCTGATCGCGAGCGCACTGGAATCGGCGTTAGCGCGGCGATGTAGACGGCCAATCTCTCCGATAATCACGGCCTCGCACATTCTCGGACGACTTACCACCTCGCCTCCCACCACCACCGACGAGCTGGCGCACACCTCCGGCCGCCGCGGTAAGAAGCTGCTGTCAGTGCGGGCACACTTGCACGGTCGTGCCGGGCCCTTTGGGCCCCGGAATCGGCGTCCCGCCGTCCCTTCGGTGCTCGACGTCAGGCTGCCCAGCCTCTACATAGCCCCGAATGACAAGAACCCGGTCCCAAAAGCGCCCCCAACCCCGTTCACGGACGCGAGGAAGCGGCGTCTGGCGATCGGATCGGTTAAGCGGTGAGTTCGATGGCCCGATCCGGGCCCCGAACCCGTTCCCGTTGTCGCTCCGTCTCGAGAAAACGGTCAGCCCGCTCACGGGCCCGGACCCAGTCGGCGTCCCGGGCCAGTTCCTCAGGCTCGGGACCCAGTCCGAAGTCGGGACGGATACCCCATCGGTGGTGATAGCCCTCGATGGCTCCCGCGGCCATCTCCCAACGCCGAGCCGCGGTGTGATTGGTCGGCTGGGTGCCGATGCGCTGAATCACATGTTCCGGTCGTAGGTATCCGGCCCGCACGCCAAGCTGTTGCTCCCAGTCGGCCAGTCGGGCGCCCATCTCCCGGTAGGCGGCGATGCGGTCCCGGTTGGCCGCCGCCCATGCCTCCCGACGGCGGGCCGCCTCGGCCAACTCGGCGCGCTGGGCTCCCAACCGGGTCAGCTCGGCGTCGCTGCCAACCAGGCGGCCCCTGGCATGGCCTAGGCGCGCCTGGGCCTCGGGCAACAGGGCGCGCCGATCACGGCGAGCGGCGGTCTGAGCCCGGGCCAGGTCGGCCTTGGCCTCGGCCACCATGTCGGCCGCCTGGGTCCGGCGGGTCTGGGCGTCCACGAGGTAGATCTCCACCCGCTCGGCCTCGCTCGAGCGATCCGGTGGGGCAGCGGCGGCCAGGTCCCGACCGAGAACCCGGCGGGCCTCCCAGACCCGGCGGCCCGATTCGACGCCGGTGACCTCCATCTTGGCCAGATGCTCGGCGGCCAGCGCCTGGGCCTTGGAGCGCGATAACGACGCCACCAGGGTCTCCATCGGATCGGGCGGGACGACGCCATCGCGGCCATGGCCGATCTCCCAGCGGTGGTTCTCCGGTGCCAGGGCGTAGAGGTGGTTGGCCATCCGGCCCCGGGAGAGGGCCACGTAGCCCGCCTCCCGGTAGGAGGACTCCGAGGCCAGGAACAGGCCCACATCCACCGAGGCCCCCTGGGCCTTGTGGATGGTGCTGGCATAACCGTGGGAGAGATGTCCCGAGTCCAGATACCACCCCGGAACCCTCAGTTCGCCCCCCGCGTCGGTGCACACCCGCAGCGATCGGCGCTCGGAATCAATGCCGACCACCGTTCCGAAGGTGCCGTTGAGGATGTCGATGCGGGCGTCGTTCTGGGCTGCCACCACCCGGTCGCCGACGGCGAAGCACAGTCCCGTCCGGGGCACGGACAGCTCCGCTCCCAGTTCTCCCACCTCCTGGCGCAGGGCCCGGGCCCGGGCGTTGAGCTCGGCCACCTCGGCGTTCGTGACCGCCATCATGGCCACCGAGGTCTGCGGTGCTCTGGTGTGCAGCTCCCACCAGTGGCTGATCACGCCCGCATAGGCCTCCTCGGCGGTGTTGAACCGTGCCAGTCGCCCGGCCGCCTCATAGGACGACAGAGCGGCGCCGACGTCGCCCGAGCGCAGCTGGTCCAAGGCACTGCGCTCCCAGACCTGTTCGACGCCGGCCTGGCGGTGGTTCTCGGTCAGGCGCAGGGCCCCCAGGCGGGACAGCAGTCCCCGGAAGGCGCCCCCGGCGTCCACCTCGGGCAGCTGATGGTGATCCCCGACCAGGACCAGCTTGGCCCCAGCCGCCGAGGTGTGGGCCAAGAGCCGGGCCAGCATCCGGGAGCCGACCATGCCGGCCTCGTCGATGACCACCACCGATCGAGGTTCCAGACCGCCCCCGGGGCGGTCCAGGTCGCTCAACAGCCGGTACAAAGTGGATGAGCGGATGCCGGAGCCGGACTGGAGCTCGGCGGCAGCCCGGGCGGCCAGGGCGGCGCCGATGACCCGGTAACCGCCCGCTTCCCAGGCGGCCCGGGCCACTCCCAGGGCGGTGGTCTTGCCCGACCCGGCCGGACCTTCCACTAACTGGACCCCATCGCCGGAGCGGCACAGGCCGCTAACCACCGCCGCCTGGTCGGGGGAGAGCTCACTGGCCACGGCCAGCATCCCGGCCACGTGGCGGTGATAGACCCAGCCGAAGCGCCCATCCCGCAGCCGCTGGGACTCGGTCAGGATGGCCGCCTCGATGGCCAAGAGATCGGGGGTGGAGTAACGCCGGTCGGCCGGAATGGCCGGAAGCACCCGGCCGTCGCCGGTGCGGATGACGTCTCGGACCACCAGGGTGGAACCGGCCGGGTCGGTGGCCACCGGCAGGAGCGGCACCACCGCCTCGCTTCGGACCAGGTCCTCGGCGGCGGTCATAACCGCCCTGGTCGACGCCCCGTCGGGACAGGAGGAGGCCAGGGCGCGGACCACATCGCGTCGGGAGAAGGTGGAGGCATGAGCGGTCAGGGAGCGGGTGGGCGCATCCAGGTCTCGGGGCGGCGGAGCGGCCAGTTCCCCGGCTACCCCGTCCAGCCAGGTCCGATCGGCGGGGCGGCGCGCCTGGAGGCGCTGGATGGCTCCGGTTATGTCGGTGACACGCGCCGGGCGGTCCCGCACCGACAGGGTCTCCAGCTGGGCTGCCCAGCGCGCCCGAAGGGTCTGGTCCGCCGGCCCGGCCAGTTCCCGGTCCTTGGGCAGCCGGGTCCGGCGCTGGGCCACCTCGGCCGAGCGAGCGGAGGTGCCCCCGGCCCGGGACTGGTCGGCCTCGATCTCGACCCGGCGCCGGGAGAAGCCCCGCAGGATCGCCCTGGGGATGTCGGAGACCTCGGCCATGCCGTTGGCCCGGTGGTCCCAGCTCAGGCCCAACTCGGCCAGCTCGGCGCGCAGCTGGGCCTGGTAGAGAGCCCCCAGGGAGGTGGCCCAGGCGTATAGGGGTCGTCCGTCGGGGGCGCTCCAGCGACCGTCGGGTCCCTGGGTCAGGTTGGCGAGGACCACATGGGTGTGCAGATGGGGATCCCCGGCGCGCGAGCTGCGGTGCTCGAAAGCGGCGGCCACGAAGCCGCCGCCCTCATAGACCACGTGTCCTCCGGCGCCCCGGCGCACGAAGCAGGCCTCCTCCTCGGCCACCGCCAGCGCTGCCGCCACGGCTTTGGAATGGGCCTGGCGGACCGCCTCGGCCACCTCGGGGTCACCGAAGGCCCACAGCAGGCTGGCCGACTTGGGAGCGGAGAAGGTCAGGTCGTAGCCGGGTAGGCGATCATCGGGCAGGGGCACCAGGGGAGTGCCCGTGGTCGGGTCGCGGCCCGACATGATGGCCAGGTAGATCTCGGCGTCCACCCGACCGGACAGCCCCAGCGCCTCGGCCCCGGTTCCCAGCCAGCGGCCCGGGGCCTCGCCCGAGCCGTTGTAGTAGTCGTCCCGGCTGTTGGCGATGTGTTTGACGTAGTACCGCACCCCCCGTCCGGGGGCGTCGGAGGCCGACAGCTTGGCGATGCTCAGCACGGCCGTTGCCGGCGGGAAAGCCGCTCCATCGGCCTGAGGGTGCGCCTCCGGACTTACCGCGATCCTTACCGCGGAGCGGTAAATCAGGGCCGGTAAGGCTGTGGATAACCCCGAAGGAGCGGGGCCGGGCCTTACCGCGTCGACCAACCGGCGCAGTCGAGACGCGGCCGGCATCGCATCGTGCCTGGTCAGGGCACTTACCAGGGGGCGTAAGGATTCCGGTAAGTCGGCTGGCAGACGATCCCGTCATGGAAACCCTCACCAGCCACCACGTCGCCAGCCGTGTGGCTCCTGCCCACGCCGACCCGGCGCAACCCTCGCCCGCCTTGGCGCCCGCCACGGGAACTGAGGGTCCTACCGCCCCCGGACAGCCGAGGGCGCCACTGGCGGGGGAGCAGCGGAAGCCGGGCACGAGGAGCTCTCCGAAGCCGACAGGGACCGGAGCCCTCTTCCAGGGGCATGAGCCGCCCCTCGACATCAAGCAGGCTGCCGCCTTCTTGAACGTGGCGGAGCGATGGATGCGCCGGGCAGTGGGGGAGCGCCGGATCGCCTATTACAAGGTGGGTGGCCATGTCCGCTTCGCCGTGGAGGACCTTCGGGCCTACCTGCTCTCGAGCCGCGTCGAGCCAGCCGATGGCGTTGACTCCTCAGACGGCGGAGTGCGGGGCCAGTCCTGGTCTTACCGATCGCAGCGCTCCGCCTCCCGGGCACGGAGGGTGGACCCGCAACCACGGCCGTCTGCCCCGCGCCGCCGGTGACGAGGGGTAGCAACTCCGGCTGCTCGAGGGCAGGCGGGTTCAAGGGGTCCGCCGCACTGGGCGGTGTCGCAGCCCGTGGATAGGGTCGGCGGCATCCGCATCGGGGAGGAATGGCTATGACTCGTCGGCGTGACTTCGGCGCCTTGCGGCGCTTGCCGTCCGGGAGGTGGCAAGCCCGGTTCCGGTTGCCCACGGGGGAGAGGGTCACAGCTCCGCGGACCTTCCCGACTAAGGCGGACGCCGCCCGTTGGCTGTCTGCCGCCGAGGTCGACCGGGCCCGCGGGCTTTGGATCGACCCCCGGGCCGGGGCTGTCCGCCTCGAGGAGTACGCCTGGGCCTGGCTGGACAGCCGGGTGCGCCTGGCGCCTCGGACACGAGAGATCTATGAGAGCCAGCTCGCCAACCACATCCTCCCGTTGGTGGACAACGGGCTACCACCTCTTGGGGAGGTCAGGCTGGGCGACATCACGAGCGAGTTGGTGCGTGCCTGGTATGCGGCGCTGGAGAGATCTCGGTCAGTGTCCACAGCGGCCAAGGCCTACACCCGACTTCGCCAGATCTTGGGCCAGGCCGTGGCCGACGACCGCCTCGCCAAGAACCCTTGCCGCATCGATGGGGGTGGGACCGAGCGGCACCCGGAACAGCGCTTCGCCAACCTGCAGGAGCTCTACGCCCTGGCCGGAGCCGTGCCGAAGCGGTACCGGGCGTTAGTTCTGACGGCGGGCCTGGCTGGGCTGCGCCAGGGTGAGCTCTTCGCCCTCCGCCGGCGCGACGTCGACCTCCTTCGGGCCACCATCACCGTCCGGCGCAAGCGGCTCCGACTGGCCTCGGGTGAGGTCATCGAGGACGATCCGAAAAGCGCGGCCGGACGCAGGGTCGTCGCCCTTCCTCGCCAGCTGGTCGCGGAACTCGATCGTCACCTATCCGAGTACGTCCTGCTTGGCTCTGATAGCTACATGTTCACCTCCTCGACGGACAGTCCTCTGGAACGGAGCAACTTTCGGATGCGAGTCTGGTACCCGGCCACCGAAGCCGCTGGCCTGGAGGGTCTGCGCTTCCATGACCTCCGCCATACAGCCGGCACGCTGGCGGCGCGTACCGGGGCAACCACCAAGGAACTGATGGCTCGTCTCGGTCACGCCAGTCCTCGGGCCGCCATGGTGTATCAGCACGCGGCCGAGGATCGGGACAGGCTGATAGCTGACCGGCTCGACCTCATGGCCGAGGAGTCAGGGCTGGCGGCAGTCGTCCCTCTTTCCGGTCGGACGCGCAAGGCATCCGGTGACACCCACCAACGCTGAGTGACTGTGGCCTCGATTCGGTACCGGGTTCATGCCCTCATCCAGATGGAGGAGCGGGACATCAGTCCGGCCGACGTCAGGATGGCCCTGGAGAGCGGCGAGGACATCGAGGACCGACCCGCTGACCAGCCCTATCCGTCGCGCCTGGTTCTCGGGCTCAGCTCCACCGGAGCCCTCCATGTCGCCGTGTATGACATCATCGAGGCCGATGAAGTGTGGGTCACCACTGTTTACAGGCCCGATCCAGCCCTATGGGAGCCGGACATGAAGACTCGCAAGGCGAGGCGATCGTGACCAGGTGCGTGATCTGCCGTCAGGCGGACACCGAACAGGGCGTCACCACGGTTACGTTTCATCGGGCCGGTCACACCGTCGTCGTCAACGAGGTTCCCGCACTGGTCTGCCCGAACTGCGGTGAGGCTTACGTCGGTGAAGACGAGGCGGGCCAGGTGCTTTCGATCGCCAAGGAGGCGTTCGAGGCCGGCGTGTCTGTGCTGGTGCGCGACTTCTCGGCCGCCGCCTGACTCCGCTTCGCGCCCACTCTGAAGGGCTACGGGGGGCGGGGCACTCTCACTGACAGCGCGCACCAGTTGGCCGCTGCTGGATCACAACGGCGGTGTCCGCCCCGGGCCGAAAATGGCCACCAGATGCCACCGCTGGCCACTGCTTTTCATTTCGTTGGGGCACGTTTGGGGCACGAACGCGTCGCCGGCCAGCGCCGCAGGTCAGACCAAAAGGCGAAAAATAGGCTCTACCAGGGACTTCTTCGGTGGTCGGGACCGGCGTCGATCCGGTGACCCCGCGCTTTTCAGGCGCGTGCTCTACCAACTGAGCTACCCGACCGTGACTCCCACAGGAGCCGGGACGAGGAGGCTAACCGATCCTCCGACCGGCCCGGGCCAGCCTCGGGATAGACCCTAGCGGCGTCCGCCGCCCGAGAGAGCAGCGATGAAGCGAAGGACGTTGAGGTAGACCAGCACCAGGCTGACCAGGACCAGTACGGCCATGTTCCACTCGGCCGCCTTCGGCATTCCCGAGGACTCGGCCCGGTAGATGAAGTCGAAGTCGATGAAGAGGTTCATGACCCCGACCAGGATGCCCACCGCTCCGATGACGGCGGCCATGGGGCCGAAAGTCGGCAGCCCGGCAAACAGACCGAACACCAGAACAACCAGGAAGCCCACCGTGGCCGCCAGGGCCATCGAATAGAAGCGGTGCGTCACCCGTACCAGTCCGCTCCGGTAGCTGATGAGAGTGGTCACGTATATGGCCGCCGTGACCAGGACGGCCAGAGGGACGATCCGGCCGTTGATGGACTCGTAGAGGTGGGAGATGGCGCCGAGGACGACGCCCTCGGTGATGGCGTAGGGAGCGGCCAGGTAGCGGGCGGTGCGGGGGGCCCAGCAGGCCGCCATCCCCGAGACGGCCCCGAGTACCAGGCAGGCGATCAGCAGGCCGGGGGAGTTGGCCACATAACCCACCGCGCCGGCGCCGATGGCCAACAGAGTCAGACCGGCCACCTTGTCCAGGACCGAGGAGGCGCGGACGCGCTCGGCGGGACCTACGCCGACGCCGAAGGCGTCGACGGATTGCTGGTAGCCGCGCGCCGTGAGCGTGCGGGGACGCTGCCGTGTTGCCATGGCCATGGGTGGTCTCCTTGGGGCCAGTTGGTGCCGACCGAACGCTACCTCTGGACCGGGGCTGTCCAGACCCACCGGGCCACCAACAAAAGCGGACCTGACGGGATTTGAACCCGCGACCTCCGGCTTGACAGGCCGGCGTGCACTCCAAACTGCACCACAGGTCCATATGCAACTGACTTGAGCACCCCCAACGGGATTCGAACCCGTGTTACCGCCTTGAAAGGGCGGCGTCCTGGGCCACTAGACGATGGGGGCCCGTACCCGCTGAGAGCCCGGTGAGGATATCAGTCGCTCTGGCCGGCCCCGCTACGGAGATCCCATCCCGTTCCCTCCGCCGTGTCCTGGATCTCGATTCCGAGGCCGACCAGCTCGTCCCGGAGGGCATCGGCCTCGGCGAATCTCCTCTCCTCCCGGGCCAGTCTCCTCCTCCCCAGGACCAGCTCCACCAAGGGAGCCACCACCCGGCGCGGGTCCTGCAGGCCGGTCTCGGCCAGATCCCCGAGGCTCACGATCATGGACCGCAGGGCGGCCCGGCCCCGGTCCCGCTCGTCGGACTGGAGGGTGTCAGCCGCCCAGGCGACCAGGTCGTCATCCAGGCCGAGGGCGGCAGCCACCGCCCCCGGTCCGTCCCGGTCGGCCACGGCGGCGTCAAAGGCGGCCTGGCGCCCCTCGATCGCCTCCAGGAGGGGCGAGCGGGGGCCCCGGGCGGTTCCTCCGGCCCCGGGCCCGACCGCCCCAGCTCGGTCCGCCGATTCGGCCGGGGTCGTAGATGAGCCGGCTCCGAAGGCTCCCTGCCCCCGGCCGGACCCGGCCGCGCCGTGGTCCTCAGTCGAGTTGGCCAGCTGCCGCGCCATCGATCCGATCTGGTCGATCGTGACCGTCTCGCCCGAGAGGATCTCGGCCGAGCGGCCCTTGGACCTCACCGTGACCACGCCCAGCCCGACCACCTCGGCGGCTCCGGTGTCGAGATCGAATACGAGACCGGTGTGCTCATCGACGCCGAGTACGAAGGCCTCACTAGGCAGCTCGTCCTCGAGTCTGCGCAAACGGCGTTCCCCGAGATAGCAGAACCGGGTGTCGTGATTGCCGCCTTCGGCATTGTTGTAGTGGGGGATGACCGCCGCCGACAGGCCGGTCGTTTGGAGCAGGTCGAGGCCGTCCAGCCACCGCGGCTCGGCCCCCACCTTGTAGATCTCGTAGACGGGCACGGTGACCACCCCCAGGGTCAGGGCGGCGGCGCTGGCGAAGGTGACCGCTCCGCCGCGCTCCAGCTTGTCGGCCAGGATGCCGGGTACGGCCGAGTCCTTCCACTGGGTCAGGGCGTAGGAAGGGGAGCCCGGCCCGGCAAACACATAGCGGGCCCGGCGCAGCCGGCCCAGCATCTTCTCGTAGGTCACGGCGTCGGACGTCTCGGCCGCCGATCGGAATCCGGCCACTTCGATGGTCGCCCCCACGCTCTCGGCGAAGTAGGCCACCGCCTTTTCGGTGATGTCGGCGGCGTTCTCCTGGAACCCGAACGGGGTGTCCATCAGTACGGCCGGGACCGGCGGAGGGCCGAGTCGCTCCAGCAGGGCCCGGTGCGTCTTCACCATGGTCGGGCTGGTCTCCCCTGAGCCCATGATGGTCAGCAGCCGAGGGAGGTCTCCACCTGGGTTGGAGCTCACGCCAGGATCCCCTCGGTCGCCTCCGAGTGGAGAACCTCGGCTAGCTCGACCGGGAACTGGGCGTGGATGTCATGGTCGGCCGGGGAGAACCAGTGGGTCTTTCCGACGGGCAGGGCCGCCACGGCCTCGTCCACCGACTTGCGCTTGTCGGCCGTCCAGCTGGCCTGGCCGCTGTCGGCCGGCACCAGCAGAACCGGCACCTTCATCCCGGCGTAGCGGGTCGAGGGGTGATGTCCCCACAGGGCCCGCAGGAGTTTCATGTGGTTCTCGAAGCTGAGCCGGGGAGCGACCGTCCCGTCGGCCATCAGCTCGAAGTTGGCCATCTGGGCGGCAATGCCCGACGCCGGCCAATTCGGATGGGCCTGGTTCATGAAGGCCTCGATGTCCGCCGCCCGACGTCCGGTGGTCCGTGGCGGGGCCAGGGCGGCTGCGCAGGACTCCCAGTCCGGAAAGCGAGCGGCCAGCTCGATGGTCCCCCCGTCCACGCACACCACTCCGCTGAAGATGTCCGGGTGGCGGTACCCGAGTTCCAGGGCCACGTTGGCCCCCCAGGACTGACCCGCCACCACTATCCGCCGGTCGAACCCGGGGACCGACTCCCGCAGGTGGGCGACCAGGCTCACCAGGTCGTCGCAGGCCTGGTCCAGGGTGTAACCCTCGGCGGGCTTTTCCGAGCGCCCGTGGCCTCTCTGATCCACGGCCGCCACCGGATGACCCAGCTCCGAGAGCCGGGCCGCCGTTCCCCACCACAGCTGGGCGTTGGAGGCCAGGCCGTGGACCAGGAGGAAGGCGGCCGGGTGACCCGGCTCGGCCGGCCACAGGTCCACCGCCAGGGTGGTTTCGACCGCGACTGGAACCCGGTTGTCGAATGATGCAGTCACAGGGCCCCTGACATGGCGTCGATGACCTGGCTCTGGAGCCAGGACAGATAGGAATAGAGGGCGAAGCCCGAGGCCCGGGGGTCCCCGGGGGCCGGCGGAATCTGGTCCTCACTGACGTCCAGCCGGGTGCCGAGGACCAGTCGCAGTTCATTGAGGGCGATCAGCCAGGCCGCCATCTGGTCTTCGTCCAGACGCTCGGCGTCCAGGGTGGCGCCCATGACCCTGAGCGCCTCCTTGTGCCGGTCCAGCAGGTCGGTGCCCATGAGGCCCCGGTACTCCTGCTCAGCCTTTTGATCCTCGTCCCGGGTGTAGGCGGGAGGGAACAGGCGGACCAGATCGGGCTCGTCCGGGCCCGCCTCCAGCCGATCGATCAGCTGGCCGGGCAGCGACCTCAACAGCTCCCGCTCCTGGTCCGGCAGTGACAACTCGTAGTCGCCCCGCCGGCTCCTCTTGACCCGCCGGCCTGGCTTCAGCATGTGCCCATCAGTCGCTCTGCCCTGTACCCATCAGTCGCTCTGCCCTGTACCCATCAGTCGCTCTGCCCTGTACCCATCAGTCGCTCTGCTCCATGGTCGCCCACAGGCCGTGCTCGTGCAGGCGGAAGACATCCAGCTCGGCCCGCTCCCGGCTGCCGCTGGTGACAACGGCTCGGCCCTCGTGATGGACCTGCAGCATCAGTTTGGTGGCCTTGGCCTTGCTGTAGCCGAAGAGCTTCTGGAACACGTAGGTGACATAGGTCATGAGGTTGATGGGGTCGTTCCAGACGATCACCAGCCAGGGCCGGTCCGGCCGCAGCTTGGTTGACCCGGAGGTCTGGCGGACCTCGGCGGGCGCGGTGGGCGCCATCGGAGCCGCCAGGGCGATGCCCCGGACCTGACCGCTCACGCCGGGGCGAGGACGGAAGCCGACTCGGCCGGGACCGGCTCCGGCTGCTCCGGGGCGCCAGCGGGCTGGGGGACCCGGGCGTGGAGCGAGAGGTGGAAGCGGAGCACGGCCAGCCACATCAGCACCGCCCCCACGATGTGCGCCTCGACCAGGGCCGCCGGGACCCCGGTGAAGTACTGGGTGTAGCCGATGGCCCCCTGGGCCACCATGACGCCCAGCAGGACCTTGGCCCTTCGCTCCACGTCGGGCGGTGCCGACGCCGGGCGCAGCAGGAGGAGGGTGGCCAGGGTCACCCCGACCAGGGTCATTACCAGCGTGCTGTGCATCTCGGCCGCGTCCCGGGCCGAGATCGGCAGCCGACCGACCCCGGTGCTGCCCGAGTGGGGCCCGGCTCCGGTCACCACCGTTCCCAGGCCCAGAACCAGGGCGGTGAGTCCGACCATCACCCGGCTGACCAGGACCGTCTCCCGACTGACCCGGGCCACCCCGACCCCGGCCGGCTGGCCGTCCCGGTGCACCAGCACCACCCCCACGGCTATCACCACCATGGAGAGGAGGAAGTGGGCCATGACCCAGCCCGGGGCCAGCTTGAACAGAACGGTCAGGCCCCCCAGGACAGCCTGGGCCACCACCCCGGCCAGGGTCCCGGCTGCCAGGACCACCAGATCCCGGCGCCGGGGCCGGCGCAGGATCGCCCCCGCCACGGCGGCGGCGGTGGCCACCGTGACCAGGACGGCCACCATCCGGTTCCCGAATTCGATCAGGGACTGATAGCGCCAGGGCGGAGTCAGCGTGTGGCCGTGGCAGGTGGGCCAGGTCGAACAGCCCAGTCCGGAGCCGGTCAGGCGGACGGCGGCGCCGGTGACCACCACCAGGCACAGGGCGCCCAGGGCCAGTCGGAAGGCCCGGGTGGAGAGCGCCGGGCTCACGGCGGGCACTCGCATCGGCCGATGTTACGGCCGCTTTGGAGCGGGAGTCCCCGGCCCGTAGAGTTCGGGCCATGGCCCCGAGCACCGAGACGGCTGCGCCGCGCTCGCTTCGCTCCACCGTGGGTGCCTATGTCGCCCTGACCAAGCCGCGGATCATCGAGCTGCTGCTCATCACCACCGTGCCGACCATGATCGTGGCCGACCGGGGCCTGCCCGCCGTCTGGCTCATGGCGGCCACTGTGATCGGCGGGACGCTGGCCGCCGGCGGGGCCAATGCCATCAACATGTACGTCGACCGGGACATCGATCGGCTAATGGTCCGCACCCAGAACCGGCCCCTGGTCACCGGAGCGGTGAAGCCGACCCCGGCGCTGGTATTCGCGCTGGTCCTGGAGCTGATGGCCTTCCTCGAGCTGTGGCTGGTGGTCAACCTGCTCAGCGCCGTCCTGGCCCTGTCGGCCACCGCGTTCTATGTCTTCGTATACACCCTCTGGCTCAAGCGGACCTCCAAGCAGAACATCGTCATCGGGGGTGCGGCCGGGGCCGTGCCGGTTCTGGTGGGCTGGGCGGCGGTCACCGACCGCCTGGCGCTGGCCCCGGTTCTCCTCTTCGTCATCATCTTCGTCTGGACGCCCCCTCACTTCTGGGCCCTGGCCGTGCGCTACCGGGAGGACTACGCCGTCGCCGAGATCCCGATGATGCCGGTGGTGACCTCGTTGGGCGCCACCGCCTGGCGCATCCTCGGTTACACCCTGGCCCTCTGGGCCGCCTCCCTGGCTTTCGCCTCGGTGGCCGGCATGGGCCTGCTGTACTGGACGGCGGCCGTGGTCCTGGGGGCGGTGTTCGTGCTGAGGTCGGTGCAGCTGATCCGCACCCAGACCCCCAAGCAGGCCATGCGCCTGTTCGGGTGGTCGATCACCTACTTGTCCCTCCTGTTCGTTTCCATGGCGGCCGACCAGCTGGTCCGCCACCCGTGAGCCGTCCGGACCCGGGCCGCTCACCCTGGGATCCGGACCCCAGGCAGCCTCCGTGGGCAGTGCGCAGGCTCCAGGCCCTCTCCCGCCGGACCCGGACTGTGATCGCGGCGGTGACCGTCGGCATCATCGTGGTGGCGGGAGTGGCGGACGGGATGACCCGCACCCCCGAACCGGTCCAGCACGTCTCGGATGAAGGACCGGCGCCGGCCCTGCACCTGCCGAGTGTCAAGGCCGCCTCCACCACCGTCAGCCTGCGAGCCGACGCCGGCCACCCGGTCATCCTCAACTTCTGGGGATCCTGGTGTGGCCCCTGCCAGGATGAGATGCCCCTGTTGGCCAGGACGGCCGATCAGATGGGGCGGAGCGGGCGGATCCGTTTCCTCGGTGTCGATCTGGAGGACGTCCATCGCTCGGCGGCGGTGGCCATGATGGACCGCTTCGGCACCCCCTACCCGAGCGGCTACGACCCGGACGACTCGGTGACCTCCGAGTTCAAGGTGGTCGGCACGCCGACCACCATCTTCATCGACTCCCGCGGCCACATAGTCGGGCGTTACGCCGGCGCCCTCAGCGCCACCGTGCTGCAGTTCTGGATCCAGAACCTGTCCTGAGGACCGCCTACTCCCAGCGGAAGGTGAGAGCCGCGGCCACGGGCGCCGCCACCGCCCAGATGGCCAGAACCAACCAGTCGTGGGCGGGCACGTGGCCCGTCCCCAGGCCATGGGTCAAGGCGTCGGACAACCCGGCGGCGGGCAGGGCCCGGGCCACGGCCCGCAGGCCCCCCGGCAGGCGGTCGAGGGGAACGACCATCCCGCCCAGGAGGAGCAGGACTATGTAGGTGCCATTGGCCAGGGCCAGATTGGCCAGGGGCCGGAGGGTCCCGGCCATCAACATCCCTATTCCGGCGAAGCCCACCGTCCCCAGCAACCACGCTCCCGCCCCCGCCGCCACCGCCCCGGAGGGCCTCCAACCCAGACCCAGGGATACGGGCACCAGCACGGCCAGCTGGATGGCCTCCACGGCCAGGACGCCGGCGGTCTTGGCCGCCAGCAGAGCGGGCCGGCCCAGGGGCGTCGAGCCCAGGCGCTTCAGCACGCCGTAGCCGCGCTCGAAGCCGGTGCCGATGCCGAGACTGACCATGGCCGTGGACATGACCGCCAGGGCCAGGATGCCCGGAGCCAGGAAGTCGACCGGGTGGGCTCCGACGGGCAGGACGTGTACCTCGGAGAAGAAGACCAGCAGCACCAGGGGAATCCCGATGGCGACCAGCAGCTGCTCGCCCTGGCGCAGGGTCATACCCACCTCGGCCCGGGCCTGGGCGCCCACCCGGGCCGGCCAGGAAGGGATCATCCCTGGTCCTCCCCGGTCAGCAGGAGAAATACATCCTCCAGGCTCTGGCGCCCGGCCCGCAGATCGGACAGGGGTAGGTCGCGCTCGGCCAACCAGGCCGTCAGCCGGGCCACGGCCGCCGGGGTGGCCTCGGTGTCAACCACGTATTCACCGGGCTGTTCCTCGCGTAGGGGCGCTTCCATGGCCGCCGCCAACCCGGACAGGTCGAGGGCGGGAGGAGCGCCGAAGCGGATGACCCTTCCAGGGTCGGAACGCATGAGCTCGGCCGGGGAGCCCTGCCCCACCAGCCGGCCGGCGCTGATGATGACCACCTGATCGGCCAGCCTCTCGGCCTCGTCCATGTCGTGGGTGGTGAGCAGGACGCAGGTGCCCTCGGCCCGCAGGCCGGCCACCACCTGGCGGATGGCGATGCGGCCGGCCGGATCCACGCCCGCGGTCGGCTCGTCCAGAAGGACGACCTCGGGCCGGCCGATGAGGGCGAGAGCCAGACCCAACCGCTGCTGTTCACCGCCGGAGAGCCGGCGCCACGGCGTCCGGGCCACGCCGGCCAGGCCGACCCGCCCGATGAGGTCATCGGGATCGGCGGGGCGGCGGTAGTAGGCCGAGAAGAGGCGCAGCACCTGTCGGGCGTTCATGGCCGGATAGACACCGCCGCGCTGCAGCATCACCCCCATCCGGGCCACCACCTGGGCCCGGTCCTCCACCGGATCGAGCTCGAGGACGCGCACCCTTCCATGGTCGGGGCGGCGGTATCCCTCCAACGTCTCCACCGTGGTCGTCTTGCCCGCCCCGTTGGGTCCGAGCAGGGCCGTGATCGTCCCGGCCTCGGCCGTGAAGCTCAGTCCGGAAACGGCCGTTCTCTCCCCGTAGCGCACCACGAGGCCTGAAACCTCGAGGGCTGGCATCGGAGCCGAGAGTAGTTTCGGTGCCGAGATGATCGACATTCGCCGCATCCGAAACGAAACCGACGCGGTGAAAGCGGCGCTGGCCCGGCGCGGCCTGGATGGTTCCGAGATAGACCGGCTCCTCGAGGACGATGCCGCCTCCCGGCGCGCCGCCGGCCAGCGCGATTACCTGCGGGCCCGGATCAAGGACCTCTCTCGTCAGGTGGGCGCCCTGCGACGCGCCGGGGACTCGGCGGGGGCGGAGGCGGCGGCGGCCGAGAGCCGGGCCCTCGGTGAGGACGAGCGCCGTTTCGATGCTGAAGCCGACGCCATGGCCGCCAAGGTGCGCGACGCCCTGTTGGTGATTCCCAATCTCCCGGCCGAAGACGCGCCCGACGGCGCCTCGGAGGCCGATAACCGGCCGGTGCGGTGGTGGTCGTCTCCCGTGCTCCCCCTGGGTGAGGACGGTGTGCCCCATCCGGAGCGGCACCAGTCGGTGCCGCACTGGGACATCGGCACCGAACTCGGCATCCTGGATCTGGAGCGGGGGGCCAAGTTGTCCGGCTCCATGTTCCCTGTCTACCGGGGCCTGGGGGCCCGGTTGTTGCGCGCCCTGATCAACTACTCGCTGGACCAGCAGGGCGATGACTATGAGGAGATCCGGCCGCCCACCCTGGTCCGCACCGAGACGATGATCTCGACGGGCCATCTGCCCAAGTTCATCGATGACGCCTACCACTTCGAGCGCGATGACCTCTGGGCTATTCCGACCGCCGAGGTCCCGCTGACATCAATGGCGCGCGACGAGATCCTCAACCAGGCCGACCTGCCCATGCGCCTCACTGCCTATACGCCCTGTTTCCGCCGGGAGGCCGGATCCGCGGGTCGCGACACCCGGGGCCTGCTCCGGGTGCACGAGTTCGACAAGGTTGAGTTGCTGGCCTACGCCACCCCCGAACAGGCCGCTGACATCCAAGCCGACATGCTGGCCCGTTCCGAAGCCGTCCTGCAGGCCCTCGGCCTCACCTATCGAGTGGTGGATCTCTGCACCGGGGACCTGGGCCAGTCGGCGGCCCGCACCTTCGACCTGGAGGCCTATGCCCCCGGTTGCGGCATGTGGCTGGAGGTTTCCTCCGTCTCCTGGTTCAGCGACTACCAGGCCCGGCGGGCCAATGTCCGCTACCGGCCGACGGCCGGCGGGGCACCGGCGTTCGTGCACACCCTCAACGGCTCGGCCATGGGCTGGCCCCGGACCTGGGCGGCGTTGGTGGAGACCCATCACCGCGCCGACGGTGGGATCGACGTCCCCGAAGTCCTGCGCCCCATGGTCCGGGCCGACGTCATCTCAGCCCGCTGAGCGCAGGCCGCCGGTGTCGGGCCCGGCGCTGGCGCCGGGAATGATCGGGATTGAGCCGGTCGCCTCCGCGGCCCGGGGTTCGTCCAGGGCCAGAGGCAGCTCGAGTACGAACTTGGAGCCGGCCCCCTCCTGGGAACTGACCGTCACCGAACCGGCGTGGGCGGAGGCGACGTGGCGGACGATGGACAGGCCCAGGCCGCTGCCGCCCGGGTCGGTGTCGCGCTGGACCCGGTAGAAGCGTTCGAAGATCCGGTCGATGTCGCGAGCGGGGATCCCGATGCCTTGATCGGTGATGCTGAGCTGCACGCTGCTCCCCGCCACATCGACGCCGATCTCGACCGACCCGTCCCGCTCTGAATACTTGACGGCGTTCTCCACCAGATTGAACAGGGCGGCTATGAGCTGGCGGCGTTCCCCGACCACGGCCAGGCGCCGGCGCAGGGTCGGGGCGATGACTCTCACCCCGAGGGTGTCGGCCACGGGGGTGACCCGGGAGACGACCTCGGTGACCAGCGACGTGATGGACACGGCCTGGCGGACCGGGTTGGCCTCGGCCTCCAGCCGGCTCAGCTCGATGACATCGTCGAGGACTCGGACCACCCGATCGGCTTCCGTCCCGAGTCGGGTGGCCAGTCGCCGCATCACCGTCACCGCCGTTTCCTCGGCCAGCATCTCGGCCAGCACGGTCAGGGCCCCCACGGGGGAGCGCAACTCGTGGCTGGCGTTGGCGATGAAGTCCCTCCTGACCTCGTCCATCCGCCGGCGCTCCGTCTCATCCTCCACCGTGGCCAGGACCCCGACGGCCCGATGGCCGTCATCAATGGGCCGGCCGGTCAGGACGTAGTGGCGCCTAGGCGGGCCGAACAGGTCGACCTCTTCGTCCACGGCCTGGTCGGAGCGCAGGGCCCGCTCGAGCAGAGCCCCCAGGGCCTGTTGGACCAGCACGTCGCCGTGTCCGCCCGCCATGGACTCGGCCAGGACGTTGCGGTATTCGATGGTTCCCAGGTCATCGGCCAGGATCACCCCCAGGGGCATGGCGTCGAGGGCTCCGGCCAGCCGGGCCGCCCGGCGCTCGGCGTCGTTGTGGCTGATCAGTAGGGACTCGGCGGCCCTTTCGACCCGGGCCAGCACCCGCTCGGTGCCACCCGACTCGGCGTCGGCCGTGTCGGAGCCGAGCCGCATGGTCAGCGCCGCCAGCCGCCGGCGCAGGGAGCGCTTCGACCGGTGCCACACGGTGAGGGTGGTGAGAGTGATGAATCCGGCGCCGGCCATGCCGGCCAGGTACGGGGTGGTTCCCCCGGTCAGATCCACCCCGACCAGGCTAAAGGTTGGACACCTCGAAAGGACTGATCCGTAACGGGCATCCCGTAGGCGACGGCCAGGTCCCACACCTCGGTGACGTAGGCCGCGGAGTGGTTGTAGGCGTAGATGGCGGCCGGCAGGTCACCGGCCCCGGCGCCGTCGGCGCACAGCAGCCGGGCCGCCGCCCAGACGGAATCGGTGGCGTCGTACGGACTGGGCGGGTCCGCCCCGCCGGCGGGCACCGGGCGGGAGTACTCGGCAAAGGTGGCCGGCTCGAACTGCATGACCCCCTCCGCCCCGGCGAAGTTGGCTCCCCACTGCACACCCGGTGCCTCCGAGGTCCCGTTGTCGGACTCCAGCGTCCCGATGGCGGCCAGCACCGGCCAGGGCAGCCCGGCGCACGTGCCCGGGGCCGCCTCCACGTACAGGCCGAGCATGGCCGGCGGGATGGCCCCCACCGGTCCCTCCGTCGGGATCCCGGCGGCGGCCGGCGCCGGCGGGTCCGCGCCGGCCGGAACGGCCTGGACGTCCGCCCAACCCAAACCGGTCCCCAGGGCCAAGGCGGCCGTGGCCGGGGCCGTGCCGGCCAGTAACACCAGCCCGGCCACCGCCCTCCCCCATGCCATGCGGGAACGGTAAATCATAAAAACTATTGAAACAACATGAATAGCTACATAGTCTGGGCCCGCCGGGACGCGCTGGGCGTCGTGGCACGGAGCGGGAGACGCCGATGGAGCTAGGGACCGTGGCCATCTTCAGTGGGGGTACGACCCCCGATCCCACCGCCTTGCCGGGCGGTAGTGAACTCATGCACCTGACCCAGGGCCTGGAGTGGTGGGCCCTGGCCATCGCCCTGGTCGGGGTCCTCATCGGGGCGGCGTCGTGGGCCATCGGCTCCCACAGCCAGAACTTCAATCAGGCCGTCAGCGGCCGGCGGGCCGTGCTGGTGTCGGGCCTGGCGGCCCTCATCGTGGGGGCCGCCCCCTCCCTGATCCAGTGGTTCTTCCAGGCCGGGAGCAGCATCCGGTGATCGTGGCCGGCATCCCCGGCCTCAGCGACCTGGTGTCCCAGGCGGCCGGGCTGGGCGCCTCGGCTGTTCTATCCGCCATGGCCGCTTCGGTGGGCGATTCGGCCCGCTGGCTGATGGACCAGGTCGGTGCCGTGCTGTCGGTGAGCACCGAGCCGCTGGTGGGGGCGGCCTTCTTCGCCGGGCGCTATGCGGTCATGACCCAGATCGGATCCGTCGTTCTGCTGGTCTTCCTGGCCGCCTGCGCCATTCAGGCCGTGGTCCGCCAGGACCCCGCCCTGCTGCTGCGGGCGGCGGTCGTCCAACTCCCCCTGGCCATCGTCCTGACCCTGAGTGCGGTGGAGTTGGTGCAGCTCGGCGTCTCGGTGGCCGACCGCCTCTCGGAGCTGGTGGCGGGCGGATCGGGCGCCGACGTGGCCCGGTTCCTCACCGCCATGGGCACCGCACTCGGATCGCTGGCCACCAACGCCCCGGTTTTCATGGGTTTCTTCATCGCCCTGGTGGTGGTGGCCGGGGGCTTTCTGATCTGGCTCGAGTTGATCGTCCGCTCCGTGGCCATCGACGCCGCCACCCTGTTCCTGCCCCTGGCCCTGGCCACCATGGTCTGGCCGGCGGCCGCATCCATCGCCAGGCGCCTGGTCGAGGTGCTGGTGGCTCTGGTCCTCTCCAAGTTCGTGATCGTGGCCGTGCTCGGCCTGGGGGCCGCCGCGGTCGGGTCCGGGACCGGTTTCAGCGCCGTCGTCACCGGGACGGCCATGTTGTTGTTGGCCACCCTGACTCCGATGGCGCTCCTGCGCCTGATACCGCTGGCGGAGTTCTCGGCTGTCTCGCACCTGGCCGGCACCGGGCGCCGGGGAGTGGGGGCGGCCGCCTCGACGGCCTGGAGCCTGGGTGGGGTGGTGGCCGGGGCCGGGGCCGGAGCCGGATTGACCGAGGTGGTCGCCTCCGACCCGGTCCGCTTCCTGACCGCCCCGACCCTGTCCGGCCCTCTGGCCGGGCTCGACTCCGACGGAGGCGGGGACGGGCTTGAGTGAAGCCGAGAGCGCCGGAGGCCGCTACCGGTTCGGTCCGCTGGAGCGAAAAGGGCTGGTGGCCGGACTCGGGGGTGGTCAGGTGGTCTGCGTCGGGGCCGGCCTGGTTGGGGCCGTGGGCGCCCTTCGCCTTTTGCCCACGGCCGTGGGGATGGTGGCGGCCGCCTTCGCCGTAGCCATCGGGCTGGGGGCGGGGTTCGTGCCGGTGGCCGGGCGGACCAGCGAGGAGTGGACACCGGTCCTGTGGGGATGGGGCCGCCGCCGCCTGTTCGGATCATGGCGCTGGCTCGGCCGGGCTCACCACCGCGGAGGGCCCGGTCCGGAACCGCCCCCGGCTCTGCGGGGCAGCCGTTTGGTCGAACACGGACCCGCCGGCGGTCGCATGGGAGTGGTCATCGACGGCTGGGACGGAACCTGCTCGGCGGTCCTGGAGGCTTCGGGGGCGGGCTTCGCCCTGCTCGATCCGGAGGACAAGCAGCGCCGGCTGGCGGGGTGGGCGTCCGTCCTGGCCGGCCTGGCCCGGGAGGGCTCGGTGGTGCATCGCCTGCAGTGGATCGAGCGGGTTCACCCCGGGGATGCCGACGGGCTCCAGTTGTCCATGGCCGAGCGGCTGGACCCCGGCGCACCCCCCGGGGCAGCCCGGTCCTACGCCGAGCTCATTGGCCGGGCCGGGCCCCTCACCCCCAGGCACGAGACCCTGGTGGTCCTGTCCGTGGCGGTCCGGAGCATCCGGCGCCGGGACGGCGCCGGCCGGGGGCGGACTGGCCACTTAGAGCTCCTGGCGGCCGAGATGGCCATGTTGGAGACGGGTCTGCGGGCGGCTGACATCGAGGTCAGCCGGGCCCTCAGCGCCGTGGGTCTGGGGGCCGCCATGGCGGCCGGCTTCCACGGCGGAACCGGCCACTGGCGTTCCCCCTGGCCCGTGGCGGTGGAGTCGACCTGGTCGGCGGTGCGTACTGATGGCGCCTGGCACGCCACCTACTGGGTGGCGGAGTGGCCCCGCACCGAGGTCGGTCCCGACTTCCTGGTCCCTTTGCTGCTCATGGTCCCCGCCGTGCGGGTGGTTTCGGTGACCATGGAGCCGGTGGGTCCCAAGCGGGCGGCCCGGGAGGTCGAGTCGGCCCGCACCGGCGCCGCCGCCGATGAGGAACTGCGTCGGCGGGGCGGTTTCATGGCCACCGCCCGGCGCCAGCGCCAGGCCGAGGGGATGGCCCGGCGTGAAGCCGAACTGGCTGACGGACACGCCGACATCCGCTTCAGCGGCTACGTCACCGTGACCGGGCCCGACCTCGATTCGCTTGAGCGTTCCTGCTCAGAGGTGGAGCGGGCGGCGGCCCAGTCCCGGCTGGATCTGCGCCGCCTCTACGGCCAGCAGCAAGAGGCGCTCACCTACACCTTGCCCATGGGCCGGGGCCTGCGCTGACCCGGCCTTCCCTGCCTCCGGCCCACCGGGCCACCAGTGCCCATGTGGGCTCTCTCTATCCGTTCGTGTCGGAGCCGGCCCTGGGAGCCACCGGGCCGTACGTGGGACGGGACCTGCTCGGTGGCTCCTTCTGTTACGACCCTTTCGACCTCTACGCCGCCGGCGTGTTGACCAATCCCAACCTGGTGGTCCTCGGTCAGATCGGCCGGGGCAAGAGCTCGTTGGTCAAGACCTACCTGTGGCGCCAGTCGCTCCTCGGGGCTCAGGCCTGGGTCATCGACCCCAAAGGGGAATACGGCCCGCTGGCCCGGGCGTGGGGCGTGGCGCCGCTGACCCTGGCCCCGGGCGGGCGGCTGCGCCTCAATCCCCTGGAGGGTCCGTCGATGACCGCGGCCCGACCCGATGACCGCCGCTCGGTCCTCCTGGCTGCGCTGGCCGAGGCGTGTCTGGGCCGGACCCTCAACCCCCGGGAGCGGGCCTGCCTGGACGTGGCCCTGGTGGAAGCGGCCCACCGCCACGGGGGCCGCCCTCTCATCCCTCATGTGGTGGAGGCGCTCCTGCGCCCCGATGAGGTCGGGGCCGGCTCGCTGGCCAGTGACGCCAGGACCCTGGCCGAAGACGGTCGTGAGGTCGCCCTCGAGCTGAGACGGTTGGTGGCCGGGGACCTGCGGGGCATGTTCGACGGGCCGACCACCACCGGCCTGCGGGTCGACGGGCCCCTGGTGGTCCTCGACCTGTCCGCCGTGTACGGCTCGGCGGCGCTACCCGTGCTCATGGCCTGCGCCACCGCCTGGGTTCAGGCCACCCTCGACCGCGCCCCGCCCCGACGCCGCCTGCTGGTGGTGGACGAGGCCTGGGCCATCCTGTCCAACCTCGGCGTGGCCCGGTGGCTCCAGGCCTGCTGGAAGCTCTCCCGGGCCTTCGGAGTGGCCAACCTGGCTGTGCTGCATCGGCTTTCCGATCTGCGGGCGGCCGGGCCGGCCGGTTCCCAGCAGGCCCTCCTGGCTGAGGGCCTGCTGTCCGATTCGGAAACCCGGGTCGTCTACGCCCAGTCCCACGGGGAGGCCCGCGCCTCCCAGGAGCTGCTCGGACTGTCCGGCACCGAGGTCGATCTCCTGCCTCGTCTCGGGCGCGGCGTGGGGCTGTGGAAGGTGGGCCGGCGTTCCTTCCTGGTCGAACACCGGCTCTCGGACCTGGAGGCCAGGCTGGTCGACACCGATGCCCGCATGGCCGGGACCGGGCCAGTCTCTAGGACGGAGCGGGCATGAGGCGGGGACGGCCCGCCGCCGCACCCGCCTCCGGGGCGGGTGACGTGACGGTTGCCCTGGGCCTGGCCGAGCTGGTGGTGTGGACAGAGGGCCGCCACGTCCTGGCCGTCGCCCTGGCCGTCGCCGGGGTGACCATTTGGCTGGCCTGGACAGGGTGGGTGGCGACCCGGCGCCGCCACCGGGTCGGGCCCCGGCCCGCTCATCGCCCGGCGTCCGGGTCCGGGCACGCGCCGCCGCGCTTGGGCTTCGGGTCGGGGCGTCGACGTCGGCGCTCGGGCCGCGGCCCGGGCCGTCGGTGGCGGCCGGGCTTCGATCCGGGCGGGGCCCGCTGGGCCACCCGGAGCCAGCTGACCGGCCTCATGGTTTCGGGACCCGAGCCCGGCCGTTTGGTCCTCGGGCGCTGGGGCCGAGGCCGAGTGTTGTTGGCCGCCGAGGCCCGCCAGTCGGTCCTGGTGGTGGGGCCGACCCAAACCCTGAAGACGAGCGGATTCGCGGTGCCGGCGCTGTTGGAATGGGACGGACCGGTACTGGCGGCCAGCGTCAAGACCGATCTGGTGCGCGACACCCTGGCGGCCCGTCGCCGGGCCGGGCGGGTCTGGATCTACGACCCGGCCGGCTGCACCGGTCTGCCCGCCGACGCCTGGTCACCGTTGGCCGGGGCGAAGACCTGGGCCGGCGCCCGGCGGACGGCCTCGGCGCTCATCGAAGCGGCCCGCTCGGGCCAGCCCGGCTCAGCCGATTCGGAGTTCTGGTACGCCACCAGCGCCAAGCTGCTGGCCCCGCTGCTGCTGGCGGCGGCGGTGTCGGGTCGGACGATGGCCGACGTGGTGCGCTGGGTCGACACCCAGGAGACCGAGGAGGTGCTCGAGGTCCTGGCCGGGTTTGGTCATGAGCCGGCACTGGTGGCGGCCACGGCCAGCTTCGGCCGGGAGGAGCGGGCCCGCAGCTCGATCTTCACCACCACCGAGACCGTGCTGGATCCCTTTGCCGAACCCGATCGGTCGGCCACCGAGGCCGGAGCCGTAATCGACCCCGGTCCGCTGCTGGATGGCGGAGCTCACTCGCTCTTTCTCTGCGCCCCAGCCCACGAGCAGCGCCGGCTCCGTCCTCTGTTCACCGCTCTGGTCGATCAGGTGGTGCGGACCGTCTATGAGCGCTCGGCCGCCACCGGCGGCCCGCTGTCCCGACCACTGTTGATCGTTCTGGATGAGGCCGCCGCCATCGCTCCGCTGGAGGATCTCGACGGGTTGGCGGCCACCGGGGCCGGCCAGGGCATCCAGCTGGTCACGGTGTGGCAGGACCTCGCCCAGGTCACCGCCCGTTACGGAGCCCGGGCGGCCTCGGTGATCAACAACCACCGGGCCAAGATCCTCCTGTCCGGGGTCGGTGATCCAGCCACCCTCGAGGCCCTGAGCACTCTGGTGGGTGAGTCCAGCGATCGCGAGACCTCCGAGACGGTGGACGCCGACGGGGCCCGGTCGACCACTGAAACGGTCGCCCACCGCCGCCTGGCCCCGGCCGACGCCCTGCGCCGGATCGCCCCTGGCGACGGACTCCTCCTCTACGGCCACCTGCCTCCGGTTCAGATGGCCCTGCGTCCGTGGTTCGAGGACCGCCGCCTCCTGGCCCGTCGGGCGGGGAGCGCCTGAGTGGCCCCGCCCGGCGCGGCCGGCCCGGGGTGTGTCGGCCCCACCCCCGGGTAAATTCGGCTCCATGGTCGAAGGTCCCCCCCTACGGCGGGCGGGGCTGATCTTCCGGGAAAGACCCCGCCTCATCGTCCTGTGCGTGGCCGTGGCCGTGGCCGAGGCGTCCCTTCTCACCGCCCTGGGGGCCACCTGGGCCGGCGGCCTCGCCCCCCAGGTCACGGCGGCGGCACCGTTCGGGCTCTTCCATGACCTGCGCTGGCTGGTCGTCTATCACCAGTCCCTGCCGGCCTTCCTCCTGGAACTGGCCGCCCTGCTGGGCTTTCGCAGCGGTCTCGACGCCCTCATCGTCCGGGAGGCCTGGCCCCCCGAGCGGATAGGGGAGCGGCCCGCCTTCCTGGGGGCGTGGGCGCGCAGTCTGATTTTCACGGTCGCGGCGGCGGTGCTGCTGGCCCCCTGGGTCATGCTGCTGTTCGGGATGGCGGTGGTGTCGCTGTCGTGGCTCTTCTTTGCCGCCGTGCCGCCCGTGCTGGCGGTGGCGGTGCTCGTGGGCCCGGGAGCGGTGTCCTCGGACTGGTGGCGGCGCACCGTACCCGTCCGGGCCATCGGCTGGATCGCCCTCACCTTCCTGGTCATGACCATCTGCTCGGGCGTCAGTGGCATCAGTCCGGGGCGTCTCTCCATCCCGGTGGCCGCCCTGGGTGGACTGTTCAACGCCTGGGCGTGGAGGGGAGTGGTCGGCGCCGTGACCTCCGAGCGGCGTTCGGTGCGGTTCCTCCCGGTGGTTCCGGCCTCCCTGGCCGGGATGTTGATCATCGTGGTCGGCGGGGCCGGCATCGGCTTTGCCGTGGCCGGCGCCCGGGCCCGTCAGGCCCGGGCGACCGCCGCCGCCGAGGCTGTCACCGTGCACCGCCCCGACCGGGGCGCCCCGGTGCTAATCGCCTCGGGCTTCGGCACCAAGTGGGACGGCACCAGCGGGCCCTGGCTCCCGGGTGCCTTCGATGAAGTTCGCTTCTCCTACTCCGGGCTCGACTCCTCCGGCCGGCCCCGGGCTTTCCAGGCCTCGGACACCGTGGCCAGTCTGGACACCCTGGATCAGGAAATGAACACCCAGGTCGATGTTCTGGCCGCCCGGGACCATCACAAGGTCAGCCTGGTGGCGGTCAGCGAAGGCTCCCTGGTGGCCGAGACGTTCCTCGCCCGGTACCCGCATGCTCCGGTCGACCAGGTCGTGCTGCTCAGCCCGCTGGTCACGCCGGGCCGGGCCTATTACCCCCCGGCGGGCACCGACGGCTGGGGAGTGGTGGCCCGACTCGGACTGGAGGGATTGACCGATACGCTCGGCTCCATCTCACCGTTCAAGATCTCCCCGTCCACCGCCCTGTTCCAGTCCATCGTGGATGAGGCGCCGACCGTCCGGTCGCTGTTGAGTTGCCCCATCAAAGGCATCGACCAGGTGGCGGTGGAACCGGTGGCCGACGCCGTGGCCGCCCCCCAGGACCCCGACCTCGGCATTCCCACCGTGGTGATCCCGGCCTTCCACAGCGGCGCCCTGGGTGACGCCGGCGCCGATGCGGTCGTGATCGACGTACTGGACCACAAGGTTCTGCCCACGGATGCCGGATGGGCGGATCTGGAACACGTGTTGCGGCCGGCCTCGGCGGCGTGGCAGGTGCCGCCCCTCGCTCTCAATGCCAATCCGGCGTGGAAGCTCGGACCCGACGCCGTCATCGAGCCCAACGGGGATATGAGTTGCACGTCGGCGCGGGCGCTGGCCGGGAGGTAGGAGATGGAACGGGACACGGTGGCCTCCGGCCTGCGGGCTCTATTCGGGTTCCTGCTCGGTCCCGAGCCATCGGTACTGGTCCGCTTCTGGGACGGCAGCACGTTCGGGCGGACCTCGGAGCCGGTGGCCACCGTCACCATCGACAGCCCCGAGACCCTGCGTCGGGTTCTGTACCGGCCCAATGATCTGGGCTTCGGCCGGGCCTATGTGACCGGCGGACTGACGGTGCAGGGCGACACCTTCGAGGCTCTCCGGCAGGTGGCCAGGGCGGCCCCGCCGGACTGGAAGATCCCTCCCTCGGTGCTCCTCCCCACCCTGCGGGCCGCTCGTCGCCTCGGGGTCCTGGGCCGGCCCCTCCCGCCGCCGCCCGAGGAGGCCCGGTTGAGCGGCCGGCTGCACTCCCGTCGGCGCGACGCCGCCGCCATCGCCCACCACTACGACGTCTCCAACGAGTTCTACCGGCTGGTCCTGGGTCCGACCATGACCTATTCCTGCGCCCGCTTCGTCAAGGCCGACGCCGGCCTGGAGGAGGCCCAGGGGGCCAAGTATGAGCTGATCTGCCGCAAGCTGGGCCTGACCGAGGGCCAGCGCCTCCTCGACATCGGCTCCGGCTGGGGCGGGATGGTGATCCACGCCGCCCGCCACCACCGGGTCAGGGCGCTGGGGGCGACCATCTCCCAGGCCCAGTGGGAACTGGCCCGCCAACGTATCGAGAACGCCGGGTTGGCCGACCTGGCCGAAGTCCACCTGAGCGACTACCGCCAACTCCCCGATGATGAACCCTTCGATGCCGTCTCCAGCATCGGCATGTTCGAGCACGTCGGGGGGGCCAACGCCGATGAGTACTTCGCCCAGATCTTCCGGCGGCTGCGCCCCGGCGGCCGTCTGCTCAACCACGCCATCTCCACCCCGGACGGGGCGGTCATGGGCAACGACACCTTCATCGCCCGTTACGTCTTTCCGGATGGGGAACTGCACGATGTGGGCGACACCGTGCTGCGCATGGAGAAGGCCGGCTTCGAGGTCCGCGACGTCGAGTCGCTACGCGAGCACTACGCCCTGACCCTGCGCCAATGGGTGATGAATCTGGAGTCCAACTGGGACGAGGCCGTGGCTCTGGTGGGCGAGCCCCGGGCCCGGGTGTGGAAGATCTACATGACCGGTTCTGCGGTCAGCTTCGAGGAGAACGAGATCGCCATCCATCAGATCCTCGGCGTGCGCACCGGTCCCGAAGGCCGCAGCGGCATGCCCCTGACCCGGGACGACTGGTGACCGGCGCCACGCCGGGGGATGCACTTTGGAGACACATCCCAAAATCTTGAACTTTGTCCTGTAGTGGTGATCAGGACCAGAGATCAGCCAACAGAGCGTCGACGGCGCCCACACCGGACCCCTCGGGGACATCGACGGCCTCGGGGAAGGTGTAGCGCCCGCCGGCCTGCTCGGTGTCCATGAGCGATCGCACCGGCCCGGACAGGAACCGGGACAGGGGGGCGTAGCCGTGGCGGTCGTCCAAGCGGTTGCGATGATGGTGGTAGCGCAGAGGCGCACTGATCTCCAGAGCGTCTCGGGCCCGGGTCACGGCCACATAGAACAGGCGTCGTTCCTCGGCTATCCCATTGAGATCCCCGGTGGCCATGTCGGAGGGGAAGGCGCCGTCGGCGGCGTGGATGACGTGGACGACGTCCCACTCCCCGCCCTTGGCCGAATGGACGGTGGATAGAACCAGCCAGTCGTCATCCAGTACGGGCCGGCCGGCCATGTCCCCGGCTATGACCGGAGGGTCCAGGGTGAGGTCGGCCACGAAGCGGTCGCGGGTCGGGGCGGCGGCGGCCTGTTCCGAAAGGCGCTCCAGGTCCCCGCAGCGGGCGGCCGGGGCGTCGTAGCGGCGTTGGACGATCGGGGCCAGCCAGCGGGTCACCGTGTCGGCCTGGGTTCCTACCGGTGGCGCCGGTTCGACCACGCAGTCCCCCAGGGTCCGGCGCAATCCGTTGAGCTCATCCCGGGCCGGAGCCGGCACGGTGGGCGCGGCGGCCAGCAGTTGGGCCACGGGCGAGAGGGCGGCGTCGGCGGCCCCGGCACCGTCACCGGAGCGGCGCACTCCCAGCTGGTCCATGACCCGGCGGGCGGTGGCGGCTCCGACCCCTTCCAGCAGCTGGAGGATGCGGAACCAGGCCAGCTCGTCCCAGGGGTTGTCCAGCAGGCGCAGGATGGCCAGGAAGTCCTTGACGTGGGCGGCCTCCACGAAGCGCAGACCGCCGTACTTGACGTAGGGGATGCGGCGCCGGCCCAGGGCGAGCTCCAGGAGGTCGGAGTGGTGGGCAGCCCGGAACAGGACCACCTGCTGGTTGAGGGCGACCCCGGCCTCGCGGTGGGAGAGAACCGATTCGCACACCGCCTCGGCCTGGGCGGACTCATCCGTGCAGGTGCGCAGGACCGGACGGCGTCGGCCGGGGCGCTCGGACCACAGCGTCTTGGAGGCGCCCTCGGGCGCATCGGCCATGACCTGGTTGGCCACGGCCAGGATCGGCGGGGTGGAGCGGTAGTTGTGCTCCAGGCGGATGACCACGGCGCTGGCGTAACGATCGGGGAACTCGGCGATAGCAGCGGTGGTGGCGGCGCGGAAGCCGTATATGGCCTGTGCGTCGTCGCCCACCACGCTGAGCCCGGTGCCGCCGGGCCGGAGGAGGTCGACCAGGTCGACCTGGATCCGGTTCACGTCCTGGTATTCATCGACCAGGACATGATCGAACAGCGACTCCAGTGACTTCCGGCCGACGTCGCTGGTGCCGATGGCCCTGACCAGCAGGAGCAGGTCATCGAAGTCGCACAACTGCTGGGCTCGTTTGCGAACGGTGTAAGCGCTGAACACGGCGCGGATGCCCTCGATGTCCTCGGCGCACCAGGGAAAGGAGTGAGCCAGGACATCGGACAGCTTCACCTGGGCGTTGGCCACGTGGCTGAGGATCGACGCCAGGGTCTCCTTGCGGGGGAACCGCGGTCCCACGGTGCCCGACAGCCCGAGATCGTGGCGGACCAGGCCGATGAGCTCGGTGGTGTCGGCGCTGTCGAGGACGCTGAAGCCCGGGTCCAGGCCGATCAGGGACCCGTAGCGGCGCAGCAGCTGGGTGGCCACGGCATGAAAGGTCCCGCCCACCACCCGAGCGGCCAGCGCCGGGTCGGCCATCCGCCCGGCCCGGGCCAGCATCTCGGTGGAGGCCCGGCGGGAGAAGGTGAGAAGGCAGACCCGCTCCGGAGGCACGCCCCGCTCGAGCAGTGCCGCCACCCGGGCGGCCAGGGTGGACGTCTTGCCTGTGCCCGCCCCGGCCAGGACCAGCAGGGGCCGGTCATCGTGGTTGACGGCAGCCTGTTGTTCCGGATTCAGCCCACTCATGTCGAACATACGTTCCCAGGCTAGGCGACCGCGCCGGCCCGCGGGCGGTGCCGGGCCGAATCCCCCCGCCGGCGCCGGCGGGGAGATCAGGCCGAAGCGGCCCGGTAGCTCCGGTAGACGGTGAGGAGCGCCTCCTTCTGGGCGTCGCTCAGGAAGCGGTCGGCCCGGATGGCATCCTCGGTGTTGGGCTCGGGCCTTTGCGTCCCGCCGGCCTCGTCTCCTTCGAGGATGCCGGCCTGGGCCAGGAGAGTCTCGGCGGAGACGTTGAGGGCCCGGGCGATGGAGCGGAGCACCCGGACGGAGGGTTCGTGCAGGCCCCGCTCGATCTGGCTCAGATACGGGTTGGAGACGTTGGTCCTCTCGGCCAGTTCGCGCAGAGAGAGATTGGCCAGCTTGCGCTGGCTGTGGATGAAGTGGCCCAGGGTCTCCAGATGAGCCTGAAGGGACTGGGACTGATCCTTGATCACCCGGTCCTTGATCGCCCGAGGCCCCCGGGTGGCCCGCTCGATCGGGCTTTCAACCTCACCGTCCGTGTCCATCACGGCAACCGTACCCACGGGTGGGCGTCGGGGTGGGGAGGCCGCGGACCGGGCCCGGACGCGGCGAAGGGGCGACGCTGAGGTCGCCCCTTCGCTCATACCGCTACCCGAGGGGGGATTCAGGCGGCGGCGGTGGTGCCGGACTTGGACGTCCGGGCGGTCTTGGTGGCGGGGGCAGCCGGCACGGAGGTGCCGGGCGTGACGGCCCCGAGGACCTGGGTGAAGAAGCCGTGCTGGGCCTCGAGGACCTTGCCGGCAAAGCCAAAAGCGGAGTCGACGGCCTCGGTGGCCACCGGGATGTTGCTGGCCAGTCCGGTCTTGGCCGCCTCGGGCAGGACGCCCTCGACGGTGCTGGAGAGGTTGCGGACGGCGTCGATGACGGCCTCCTGGCCGGTCTTCACGAACTCGAGGACCTGGTCCTGGATACGCTCGGTCATCTCGGTGAGGGCTGTGGGCATTGGGTGTCTCCTGTTTTCTTCTTCTTGGTTGATGCAAAGTATATCTAGCAATCGCTAAGGATGTCAAGGACACACCTTTATGTCCGGATTGGTCGGCGCCGGTTTCGCCACCTGCGCCGGGTCCTAGCCTTTGCCTGCTCACCTAGAACCGGATCGAGGGGTCATGTCCATCGAGCCCAACCCACCCCGGGCCACCGCCCGACGCCATCCTGCGACCGCTCAGATGCTGCGCAGCGCCCTCGGAGTTCTCTGGATCCTCGACGGCATCCTCAGCTTCCAGCCCCAGATGCTCCGGGACCTGGTGTCGATGATCCGGCCCAATGTGGCCGGCCAACCCGGCGTCGTCGCCTATCCCATCATCCACCTCGCCAACTTCATGAGCCGGAACGTGGGGCTGTGGGCGGTGGTGCTCGGGTTGGTGCAGATCGGGATCGGAGTCGGGATCCTGGCCCGCCGAACCGTGCGCCTGGCGCTGGTCTCGTCCTTCGCTTTCGGCTTCGGGGTGTGGTGGATCGGCGAGGGTTTCAGCGGGATCCTCGATGGCCATGCCTCTGCGCTGACCGGCGCGCCTGGTGCCGTGTTGCTCTACGGACTAATTGGGGTCCTGGTCTGGCCCCGCCAGCTGGCTCCGGCCGCCCCCGCCGGCCCGGACGTCCCCTCCGGACTGGCCTCGGCCCCCGGAGGCGGCGGGCGTTACGGGCCGCATCCGATGATCATCGGATGGTTCATCTTCTGGGCCCTCAGCGCGGCGCTGTGGGCCCTACCGGCCAACCGGGCTGCTGACTCAGTCCAACTCCAACTCGCCTCCGCCGCCCAAGGTCAGCCCGGCTGGTATGCCCACCTCCTCAACTCCCTGAGCCGCTCCTTCATAGGCGCGGGCACGGCGGTGGCCGTGACCATGATCGCACTATCGATGGTGGTGGCCCTGGGCCCGTTGGTCACGCGCCGGCCCCAACCCTTCCTCGTTATCGGGGCCGCCCTGGCCGTTGGCTACTGGCTCACCGGGGAGGGGGTCGGTGGCCTGCTCACCGGCATGGCTAGCGACCCCAACATCGGGCCCCTGGTGGTCCTCCTCGGTCTGGCCATGTGGCCGGTCCGCCCGTTGCCGCTGTCGGCTCCCGTCCCGGCGGCGGCGGCCTTGGGACACCGCCCGGCCCTCACCGGTGTTCTGATCGCAGCCCTGGTACTTGGTCCGGTGACCGTTAGCGCGGTGCCGCTGGCCGGCGCCGCCACCGTGAGCTCCGCTTCAACGCGGTCCTCGGGGGCCGCCGCCGCGCCGGCCGGCTCGGACAGCACCGGCGGTACGTCCTCCATGGACATGGGATCGACGGGCATGACCGCTTCGGGTGCTACTGCGGGGAGGACCGGCTCGATGGACATGGCCGACGCCGCCGGCCTGGGCGTTACCGATCCGACCTGGAGCTATACCGGCCCGGCGCTGCCGACCAGCGAAGTGTCACTGCTGACGACGGTGAGCGACCGGACCGATGCGGGCCACCAGATGCAGACACCGGACTGCACCACCAAGCCGACGGCCCAGCAGATCCTCGGAGCGATGGAGTACGTCCAGGCCACCAGCGCGGCGGTTTCCAAATACAAGCTGTTGAGCGCGGCGGTGGCCGCCGGCTACCGACCGGTGACCAGCCCGCTGTATCCCGTGGTCCACTACGTCAACCCGGCCTACAACCGCCTCCAATACGCCATGGACCCCAATCACGTCGACTCCCTGGTGTACGCCTTCACGCCCGACGGACCGGTGCTGGTGGCGGCCATGTACCTGCTGCCCCGGTCCGGTCAGAAGGGCCCCATGCCCTACGGCTGCCTGGTCCAATGGCACGCCCACACCAACCTCTGCTTCTCCTTGACCACCGGCATCATCGACGGGTTCACGCCGTGTCCACCGGGGACCTTCAACATCCCGACCGGGATGATGACCCACGTCTGGCAGGTGCCGGTGGCCGGCGGTCCGCTGGCGCTGGACCCGCCCGATCTGGACGTGGTGGAGGCGGCCATCATGGCCCAGCAGGACGGCCTGGCCCCGATCACATCCGCGGCCGGCCAGGTCACCTATCAAACGGCGTCGACCGCCACCGTCGGCACCTTCTGAGCGGTGATCAGCTCAGCGCCGTAACCGGGCCTTGATCATGGCGGTGGGCCCCGTCTCCGGGTCGAAGGCGCCTGACGCCTCATCCAATTCGACCATCTCATCGCCGCTCAGCTGCAGGTCGGCGGCCTGGGCGTTGGACTCCACCTGGGCCACGCTGGACGCTCCCGGGATGGCCACCACGTTGGGGTGTTGGACGACCCAGGCCAGGGCCACCTGGGCCGGCTTGGCCTGGTGGGCGGCGGCTATGCGGTCGAGGGTGGACAGGAGGCCTTCGCCCTTCTCCAGGTTCTCGGTCTGGAACAGCGCATTGGAGGCGCGCATGCCGCCGGGGCGCGGAGAGCCGGCCGTGGCCCGGTAACGCCCGGATAGGAAGCCCTGAGCCAGCGGGCTGTAGGCGATGACGATGCGGTCGTTGGCGGCGGCCCAGTCGAGCAGTTCCTTCTCGGGCTTGCGCTGGACCAGGCTGTACTGGACCTGGTTGGAGAGAACGGGGGAGCCCAGAGCCACGTCGGCCTCCTGCCACCGGCCGAGGGAGAAGTTGCTCACCCCGACGTGGTCGACCACGCCGGCGTCGCGCAACGAACGCATGCCCCGCATGGTGGTACCGAGGGGCACCACCGGATTGGGCCAGTGCACCTGGTAGAGATCGATCTGTTCAATGCCGAGACGGCGGGCGCTGGCCCGCCCCCGCTGTTGGACCACGGCCGCCAGCGGCATGACCGGGAAGACCTTGCTGGCCACCAGGGCTTCCCGGCGGCGTCCGGCCAGGGCCTGACCCACGATCTTCTCGGAGCGGCCGAAGGCGTAGATCTCGGCCGTGTCGATCAGGTTGATCCCGAGGTCCAGGGCCTTTTGGAGGATGGCACCCGCCTCGCCTTCGGCATAGCTCGCCCCGTAACCCCACTCCCGGGATCCGAACTGCCACGTGCCCAGCCCGATCACCGATACCCGGGCCCCCCCAGCCTCCACGTAACGCATGCGCGCACCCTAGTCAGGTCCTGAATCGGTCGAGCCGCCGGCGGTCACGCTTGGTCGGGCGCCCGGCGCCCACCTCCCGAACGAAGACGCTCACCGCCTCCTCCTGGGCCGGGCGGGGAGGACTGTGGTCGATGTAGGCCGCCGCCGCGGCCGGGGCGCCCACCCGCTTGTAAATCGGCTCGACCACCTCCAGGGCGCGCTTCCAGCCGTGTAACTGGACCTCGAGCTGGTCACCGGCGCGGACCGGTGTGGCCGCCTTGGCCGGGGAGCCGTTGACCCGGACATGCCCGCCCCGGCAGGCCTCGGTGGCGGCCGAGCGGGTCTTGTACAGCCGCACCGCCCATAGCCACTGGTCGGCCCGCGTGTCTTCCACCCCGCCATGTTCCCACTGCGGAACGCGGCATGCCGATAAACACCTTGCACCGGTGGGCGACCTGTGGCTCAATGACTCTGTCCTGGTCGAACGGGACGAACGCGGAGGAGGTGGTGACGCCGATGAAGACAGTCATGGTGCCGGCGCACATCCTTCGCGTCCCGATTCGACCTCTCTGATCGAGGGGACTGCGCCGGCTCTTCCGAGCCGAAACCCCTTACCTTTCGGAGGCAGTCCTGTACGAGGACGAGCAGTACCCCGCGCCCGCTGATGGCGGCTTCGCCCGCACCGTCAAGCCGGCCCGCCTGGGTTGGGACGATGACGTCCCGGACCCCGAATCATCCACCTATCTCCAAGCTCAGCACGGCCCGGCGCCGGTGCCGGGCTGGGTCATCACCGAAGACGCCGCCCGCCAATATGAGCGGGGCTTGTTGAAGACGGGCAAGGAGGCGGAGGTCCATCTGGTCGAGCGCCGGCTCGGGTCCCGTTCCAACATCATGGCCGCCAAGCGGTACAAGGCCTTTGAGGACCGCATGTTCCGCAACGACGCCCGCTACCGCCAGGGCCGTCGAACCGGGGAGTCCAGGCTGGACAAGGCAATGGCCACCGGCAGCCGGGCCGGGATGATCTTCCGGGCCCGCCAGTGGGTCGAGACCGAGTTCGAAGTCCTGAGCCGGCTGTGGGTGGCCGGAGCGGCCGTGCCCTACCCCGTTCAGCGCCTGGGACGTGAGCTGATGCTCGAGTACCTGGGCGATGAAGACGGCGCGGCCCCCCGGCTGGTCGCCTGGCGCGGATCGACCGGCGCCGTCAGCCACCTCTATGACCAGCTGGTCGGACTACTGATGGCCATGGTCGACTGCGGCGTCGTGCACGGGGACCTGTCCCCCTACAACCTTCTGGTCTGGCACGACCGCTTGTACGCCATCGACTTCCCCCAGGCGGTCGACCCGGTCCTCAATCCCGAAGGCATGGCCCTGTTGGAAAGGGACGTGCTCAACACCACGGCCTGGTTCGCCAAACAAGGGATGCCGGCTGACCCGGGCGAACTGCTGGGCGAGCTCATCGGTCGGTTGTACCGGGTCTGAGGTGTCGACTGGTCGCGAAGCCGTAGCGGGCCGGCGGTTCAACCTCGGTGCAGCCGCTCCCACAGTTCGGACCACGGTCCGTCGCGTTCCAGCACGAGGTCGGCCACGGGCCGGCGGGCTGCCACCAATCGGCCGGCTGCTCCAGTGGCGTGCAGCCGAGCCGGATCGCACCCGGCCGGATCGCACAGAGCGGCGTTGCCGGCCCACGCCTCGGCCCGCGTCTCCCCGGCCGGCGCCGCCCCGGCCCCCGCCGCCCCGGCCCCCGCCGTCCCGGGCGGCGCCACCACCACCAGGGGTCGGCCCTGCAGGACGCTGAAGCGAGCGGTGTGCATGGTGCCCGACCTCAGATCGGTCTGGACTATCACGGTGGCCGCGCTCATGGCCGATTGGAGACGGTCCCGGGCCACCAGCGCCCGGGTCGAGACGTGGGTGCCGGGGGGAACCTCGGCCAGGAGCCCGCCCGCCCCCGGGATGCGGCGGGCCAGCTCGGCGGCCCCGGCCCAGGGCAGGACGTCAACCCCGCAACCCAGGATGGCCCAGGTGCGCCCGCCCGCCTCGAGGGCGCCCCGGTGGGCGGCGGCGTCGATGCCGGGGGCCAGGCCTGACACCACTCCGTAACCCCGCTCGACCAACTCCCGGGCCAGCCGACCGGCCAGTTCGAGCCCGGCCCGATCGGGATGCCGGGTGCCGACCACGGCCACCAGGGGTCCCGCCGGAGTCATCCCGTCCAGCCACAGGGAGGGAGGAGTGCGGAGTTCCCTGAGCCCGTCCGCGTAGTCGGGGTCCTCAGGCTCCAAGCGCCGGAACGGTCCTCCGCTCAAAGCCTGGGGGTCGCGCCATTACGGTGACGCCGGTGGCCCGACTGACCGTGGCGTCCTACAACGTCCACTACGGCCGTGACCGAAGGGGCCGAACCTTCGACGTGGCCGAGGTCTGCGCAGCCCTCGACGCCGATCTTCTTGTCGTCCAGGAGTCCTGGCTGCCCGATGACTCCGAGAGCGCCGTGGATGAGGCGGCGGCCCGGCTCGGGTACCAGGTGCGACATGTCCCCATGGGACCAGCCCGGGTGTCGGGCCGCAAGCCCCGGCTGGTACCGAAGGGCCACGGTCAGGGGATGCTGGTCATCTCCATGCTCAGCCGCCTTCCAGTGCGGGCCGAGTCGGTCATCGAGATGCCGAACATGCCGATGGACGCGGCTCCGCGTCGCTTCGCGCTTCGCACCGACGTCGAGGTGGACGGTTCCTCCTTCGCCTTCATCGGAACCCATCTGGACCATCTCACCCACGGTTCGCCCATTCCCCTGCGTCACCTGATGCGGCGGCTGCCGGGCGTCGAGCAGCCGGCCGCCCTGGCGGGCGACATGAACATGTGGGGCCCAGTGCTGTCGGCTCTCACCCCGGGCTGGAGCCCCGCCGGCCGGGGCCGGACCTGGCCCAACCCCCGACCCCACAGTCAGATCGACCACATCGTGGTCAACCGCGACGTCCACGCCGACGGCTTCCGGGTGCTGCGGGTCGGGGCCTCCGACCACCTGCCGATACGGGCATCCCTTCACTACTGAGGGGGCCCACCCGGCCGGACAGCTGCGGCGGCGGGGAGAGTGGCTCACGGCTGGATGCCCCACCGCCCGGCCCAGGTCACCCCGGGTTCGAGGCTGATGACGGCCTCCCCCGTGGCCAGAGCATTGGGGGGACAGGTCATGGGTTCGACGGCCAGCGCCTTCCTCCGACGTTCGGGTCCGAGGGTGTCTCCGCTGAAGACCATGACGTGTCCGAAGCCGGCGTCCATCCACACCGTGGTGGACTCCGGAGCCGGACCCGGTCCGCTCAGACTTACCCGGTGGAGACCATCCGAACCGGAAGACAGATCGGTATAAGCCGTGTCCAGCTCCAACGCTCCGATGGCCCGGGGCGAACGGAAATCGAACGCCGTGCCCTCCACTGCCTGCCGGCCGGTGGGAATGCCGGCGTCATCGGTTATGAGAGTGATGGCGGCCGGGCACTCGAGTATGAGGCCGTCGACCATTCCGGTTCCGAGACGTAGGTAGGGATGGAAGCCGAGGCCGAACGGCGCCGGCTCCGGGCCGCGGTTGATGGCCGTGGCCGACACCGTTAGACCGCTCTCGTCCAGCTCGTAGCGCAATTCGATGTCGATCAGGAACGGGTACCCGTCGCGGGGATGGATGCGGTGGGTCAGGGTGACCCACCGACCGGCCTGTTCGGTGACGACCCAGGCCTGCCAGCGGACCAGGCCGTGGATGGCGTTGTGGCGGGACGGCTCGCTCAGAGGCAGCTGGCGGGTCGTTCCGGCCCACCGGTAGGTGCCGCCCTGGAGCCGGTTGGGCCAGGGGGCGAGCACCTGGCCGTGGCCGGCCGGGCACATCTGCCCGGAGGGGAAGTCCTCGATCACATCCCGGCCTTCCACCGAGTAGTGGCGCAGGGTGGCGCCCACCTCGGTGATCACGGCCCGGTGGCCGCCGTGGCGGATCTCGTACTGGGCGCCGGTGGGCAGGTCGGCGGAACTCATCGGCACTTACTACCGTACGAAGCGCTCCAGTTCCGACCCGGGGGGATCGTGTACGCCGCCGAGCATGCCCGCAGCCATCCTGACCAGCCCGCCTTCATCATGGGCGGGACCGGAGAGATGGTCACCTACGCCGAGTACGAGGCCCGGGCCAACCGCCTCGCCCACCTCTACCGGGACCAGGGACTGCGCCGGGGTGACCACGTGGCCGTCTTCATGGAGAACAACCCGCGTTTCCTGGAGACGGAGGCGGCCGCCGACCGCACCGGGCTGTACTACACCCTCATCAACTCCTACCTGAGCGCCGAGGAAGTCGCCTACATCCTCGAGGACTGCCAGGCCCGCATCTTCATCACTTCGACCGCCAAGCGGGAGGTGGCCCTGGAGGCGGCCGCCATGGCCGGCCGGGTGGAGCGCTTCTTGATGGTGGGCGCCCCGGCGGATGGAGACGGCCTCTTCGACAGTTATGAGGCGGCGGTCGCCCGCTACCCGAACCAGCCGGTAGCCGATGAGGCCCAGGGCATGGCCATGCTGTACTCCTCGGGCACCACCGGCCGGCCCAAAGGGATCTGGCGGCCGTTGCCCGACTCTCTCCCGGGCGTGGGCGGTCCGGGGCCGCTGGCCACGGTGTGGAAACTGCGGGAGGGCATGACCTATCTCTCCCCGGCGCCGCTCTACCACTCCGCCCCCACAGGCGGGGTGAGCCTGACCATCCGGCTCCACGGCACCGTCGTCATCATGGAGCGATTCGACCCTGAGCAGTTCCTGGCCCTGGTCGAGCGCTACCGCGTCACCCACACCCAGATGGTGCCGACCATGTTCTCCCGCCTGCTCAAACTGCCCGAGGAGGTGCGCCGCCGCTACGACCTCTCCTCCCTGGAGGGGGTGGTGCACGCCGCCGCCCCCTGCCCCGTGCCGGTCAAGGAAGCCATGATCGACTGGTTGGGCCCGATCATCCTCGAGTACTACGCCGCCACCGAAGGCATCGGCATGACCGTGTGCGACTCCACGGAATGGCTGGCCCATAAGGGCACTGTCGGCCGTCCCCTGATCGGCAAGCTCATGATCCTGGACGAGGACGGCCGCGAATGTCCGACCGGGGTGGAGGGCACCGTCTGGTTCCAGGGCGATGCCAACTTCGAGTACTTCAACGATCCGGCCAAGACCGCCGAGTCCCGGGACCAGGAACGGGGCACCAGCACGGTCGGTGATGTGGGCCGGGTCGATGAGGAGGGCTACCTCTATCTGACCGATCGCAAGACCTACATGATCATCTCGGGCGGGGTGAACATCTATCCCCAGGAGACGGAAAACCTCCTCGTCACCCACCCCAAGGTCCTTGACGCCGCCGTCATCGGTGTACCCAACGAGGATCTGGGCGAGGAGGTCAAGGCCGTGGTGCAGCCCATGCCCGGCATCGAGGAGGGCCCCGACCTGGAGCGCGAGCTCATCGCCTTCTGCCGCCAGCACCTGGCCCATTTCAAGTGCCCCCGCAGCGTGGACTTCACCGAGGAGCTGCCCCGGCTGCCCACCGGCAAGCTCTACAAGCGGCTCCTCCGGGACCGTTACTGGGGGGACCACACCAGCCGCATCGTCTGAGGGCCCTAAGGTGCCCCTTCGCAGCCCAGGAGGCGCCATGCCGGTCGACCCACAAGCCCAGACATTCCTCGACGGACTGGCCCAGGCCGGGGCCCGCAGCATGGCCGAGACCTCTCCGGAGGAGATGAGGACCGGCTACTCCCTCCTGGCCGCCCTCGGACTGCCGGCGGCGGAGCCGCCCTCCACCGAGGACCGCCTCATTCCCGGGCCGGCCGGGGATATCCCGGTGCGCATCTACCGGCCCCAGGCCGAGGGCAACCACCCGGTGGTGGTCTTCTTCCACGGCGGCGGGTTCGTCATCGGCGGCATCGACACCCACGACCCTCTCTGCCAGCAGCTGTCGTCGCGCGTCCCGGCCGTGGCGGTGAGCGTTGACTACCGACTGGCCCCGGAGCATCCCTTCCCGGCGGCGGCGGAGGACTGTTGGGCCGCCACCCAATGGGTGGCTGCCAATGCCACCGAGTTGGGGGCCGACCCGGCTCGCCTGGCCGTGGCCGGGGACAGCGCCGGGGGGAACCTGGCCGCGGTGGTGGCCATCCGGGCCCGAGACGCCGGGGGCCCGGCCGTCGCGTTCCAGCTGCTCATCTATCCGACCACCGACGCCACCGGATCCCATCCCTCCATCCAGGAGAACGGCCAGGGTTACTTCCTCACCGCCGAGACGATGGCCTGGTTCCAGGGCCACTACCTGGGCCCGGACGGGGATCGCCACCACCCCGACGCCTCCCCACTGTTCATCGAGGACCTGTCCGGCCTGGCCCCGGCCTTCATCGTCACC
>Ga0307373_10001423_pt1 | contig 44984 bp, 40 predicted proteins | sample OX2MG_FD_202534 | JGI IMG/M metagenome (GOLD analysis project Ga0307373, IMG submission 202534) | Soil microbial communities from Risofladan, Vaasa, Finland - OX-2 | ecosystem: Environmental > Terrestrial > Soil > Coastal area > Acid sulfate soil | place: Finland: Risofladan, Vaasa | collected...
GCGCGAGACCGAGTCCATGCGCGCGGTAGCCAACGCGGCGTCTCTTAGCGCGCGGACTAAAATCCCTCTGAAGTCATGATCCCAGTTCTGGTCTGTGTCCTCAATACTCGGACGCCACACAAAAGATCCATCGCGTGGAGCACTGTCCGGGGACGATGCTGCTTCCACCGCGGAGCGGAGGAGCGTAATTAGCATCCGAAGTAGCGCCATCGGCGCCACGGGTGCCACAGAGCCAGCTATCTTCTCCAGCGCTCGTTCATAGTGCCAGTCATCTAGCTTGCCTCGAACATTCGGTGGTAGGGGCACCCCCGAGACTGCGGGTCGTTCGACGCCGACCACCTGGAGGAGTCTCAGTCCAAGGGAGACGGCTGCCTCTGTATGGGCGGACTGGGCTAGCCGTGCAGCGAAGTCAGCAGCCTTGTCCGACAGCAGCAGCTGGTATGGCGAGTCAAGCCACTGCGAGATTTGCGGAAGCAGCGACAGCCCTAGTGCTGGGTCCATAGCCAGGAGCGCATCGAGCACATCCTCGTGAACTCGTGGGTTGCGAGTCGCCGGAAGCCTCTCGATGATGGTCAATACTTCGCCTGGGGCAGCGCCGGCTACGCGCACCAGATAGCGAGACTCTTGCCATACCGGGAACTGCACGTATTCGCCTTCCACAAGTGGCTCGGGAGGGGCGGCAAAGAACCCTCTCTCGGCTAGAGGAGCGATCCAACCTGGTGAGGTCAGATGTCCGAAGAAGTATTCGTACGCATCAGCTCGGAGCCGGATGGCGGCGACTGCCTTATCAACCGTCTCGGGGCTAGGCACCCAGTTCACCCTCCGCGATTATCTGGTCGATGTTGGCGTAGTCCTCAAATGCCTTTGGACGGAGGTAACTCAGGAGGAAGTGCTCAAACGCTGCCATCCGATCCCGAAACTCGCCCACCGTACATTCCGGTTTGTTGTGGTGCAATATGGCATTGAAGTAGTCACCAAATTCCGCCCAATCGCGAATGCGAAGGGCCTGCAGCGGTGCGGGGAGGATGCCGCGGGAAGGATCGATTGCTTGTAGCGTTAGCGCGGCCCGCTCGCGGCGCGTGATTAACGCTCCGTGCACCCTTGAGAAGAATGTTCTCGAGCGCTCGACAAAGAAGTCGGTCGCTCTGTCAAGTGCCGCCTCGTCGGCGGCGTTCTCGAGCGCCTTCCATGCTGGTAGGAGCGAGTCATTGATCAACTCTTTCAATCCCGGTGGATCCTGTGGAATGGATGGAGCTGCCAAATAGCTCGGCAAGTGCTCCATTAGCTCCCGGCAGCAGTATGCCGCGATGAAGACGCGTTGGGGATTCTTCGCATCGTCTAATGCGAAGCAAGCTCCCACGTAGATCTCGGCGAGATCAGCGCTCCACTCCGTCAGGGCAACAAGCAGCGACTGTTGCTGGCTAGTGAGCCGTCCCCTTGCTAGATCCTCGTCCAAACCGTCCGGTGGCTCATTCACCTTGTCCTCGTGCTCTGCGCTGAGCAAAGGTCGCTCAACCATGGCGCACAGGCTAGCAGCGCGGACCGTTGGAGACACACATCGCACGGTAAGGGCGACCCTCGGCCAGCGCATCGGCGCACGCCCAGAGTATGGCACCGCCCAGGACGGGGCGCAATTCTCGTGGCGACGGTGGCGGGCCAGTACGTGCCAGCGCCCCCCGACGAGCGCCGGTCCCTGGGAGGAGCAGGGGGCACCGTAGCGAGCAATACCGTCCATTTGACATTCACAGGGATCCCGTCTAGTGTCCGATCCGATGCCGGGAGAAGTCATGACATACCCGTTGCCGTCGACGGGTCGCACCAAGCAGGCTGCGCGCGATGCCAAGGAGCGATTCGATCTCTATATCCAAGCATGCGAGCTCCTGGTTCAGGAGAACGACGAAGCTCTTCAGCTCGTTCGCTCGGATCGCCGCCCGACCGGCGCTCACCTCATGGCGTCTCGGGACTGCGACCAGACCGCGAGGAAATCGGGAGCGAACATCGCACTCGAAGCGAAGGTACGCACCGTGATTCTGGCTATGCTCGTGGCGATGGATGGAACGAACTCTGAGCTGCTACGTGATCTGGGGCTCTTCGCCAATGACGACTACTGGGCGTTGCGCGTGGATTTCCTCTCCACGGCAGAACGCTTGCTCGGCGAGTATCGTTCTGGCTTGCAACCTCAGCAACGGGAGAGCACCCGGCCGGGGTTTGACGTTCCGTCGCTACTTCCGTGCCAGTCTTAGGAAATACCGTCCCGATCCCCCGGATCAGACTCACCAACCTCGTGAACGCCTGGGGAATCCGGTATCGTGGTTGAGTTGATCGTGGCCTGCAGCGCCTCTACGGCCTTGCCAAGAACTGCAGCGAGCTCGCGCGCGACGAGATTGGCTGGCTGCCCTTGGGCCTTGAGCACTGCATCGAGCTGGATGAGTAATGAGGAGTCCTCTGGCAGTGCGAAGTCAGCCGTCCGCTCGATCCCGTAAGCGGTCCGCGTAATCCTAGATGCGCTCGCGGCGAGGTCGGCCTTCGCGTCGAGAATGCTAGCCCGCGCGTCCGCTGTCGTCGTCGCTCGTGAAGTTGCCGCAAAGAGACCCGGCTGGGTCTCTTTGGCTTCTAGGGCGGTTGCGATGCGTTCCAGCGCGCCGGCACATCGACTAGCTGCGTCGATGAGTCGACTATCAACGACTTGAGGGATCACGACTGGCCGGCGCAACTGGGCTAGCATCTGAACGTTGACGATTAGCAAGCCCGCCGTGAACGCAAGTGTCAGAGCAGAAGTAATATCGGGATCCTCGAGCGGAACATCTCTTCTCACGATCTTGAGCTCCCAAATGGAATCCTGTCTATCCGATGCGCAATCCGGTAATCACTATCATCTAGGACATTGTCCTGGAGAGATTGCCATCCACCGGACCTCGCTCTGAAGCGGCGGTGCGAGTGGAAACAGCGATCCGCGGTCACCGAGGCAGCAACTCGGCCACCAGCGCGTTTAAGGCTGATGTGAAGCCAGTGCTCGCGAGAGTCTCTCGGATACATGAGCGAGCCGCTTGGAATCGTCGGTCACGTGGCAGGTTCACCTCTCGGATCGCCTTCTCAGCGCGGGCGCCGAGCGTGGCGATACGTAGATGTAACTCGTTGTCCGCATCAAACGTTGGGATTGGAGCTTGCCAGACATACTTGTCGAAGTCCCGCGGGCCAAACGCGCCGACTGACTGGAAGGGACGTATCAAATCGCCTAAGGCTGGGGTGTTGAGTAAGGCGACGAGGTAGTGTGCCTCCTCCAAGCTCGCTACCGGGGACCAATAGAGCTTGTGGTCTATCACCCCGAAGCCGTCCTCAACTATCGCAGCCGCCAGGCGAGTTCCGGCCTTTGTGTATACGACTCTGACAGGCGCGACCGGAAACTGAGCCCGCAACTGGCCGATGTAGTCAAGTTGATCAGAAAGTGTCCTCTTGTCGGAGCTCCGGTTGGCATTCCAGATGGCTTCAGCACCCTTCCACCAGCGCGCTAGTCCGGGATAGCGATCGAGTCGTTCGTCCGTGCCGTTGAGAAGACGGGTGCCGTCGTAGGGGATAACAGCGTGATCGGCTGCCAGGACGCGGAAGGGACCGATGGACTCGCCGAGGTATGCCGGTCGGACGAACATGGACTCGACGACGCCTTCATGTAGTGGTAGATCGCGCCACGGAGGCTTGTCGAGGCGGGTGCGTCTGGACTGAACGGCTATGCGCCCCTGCGGGACACCGAGGGAAGTCGCCTCTGGCTCCGTAACTAACACGAGCATTCGGGGCACCAGGATGGCCCCTTGCCTAAATTTCTCCCGGTAGGGTGACGCCATCTCCGTTCCAGTCATTGCCGCGACTTGAGTTCGCCTATGTGTCAAGGTTCCGCCGGTCGTCCCATGGCTGGGTGCAGTGCCTGACCAGGCTAGCACCGAGGCGGGTAGCGGCTTGGCGACATCAGTGGCAGAGCGGGTTCCGAATACGACGGCTGACGGCACAGGGAATGGGTCGGGATCTACAAGCTGGAGATCCCAAGAAGAATTGAAGGCAACGCAACACCTCTCCGCCGAGGTGGAATAGTCGCCAGACCGGAACCCTCCGTATGTCTGACGAGATAAGGCTGCCCGGGGCATCACGAAGCCGAATCGTCCACCGGGGCGCAGATAGAGCTCTATGCAACGAGCGACAAAGAACGCGGAAAGGTCCTGCTGCGTCGTCCGACCCCTGGCCCCTCCCTGCCAAATGTGACGCTCCTTGGCTCGGCGCTCGAATACGGCCTTGAGTGAGGAGGCCATGAAGCGGAAGGCTAGCCAAGGAGGGTTCCCCACCAGCACGTCGACGCGGTTCTCGGGCTGGGCCAACCACGATGGGCGCGACTGGTTGCGAATGTAGTAGCCCCAGATGTGGTCCCGTCCGGCATCGTGCAGGTCGCACAGAACCGAGTAGGTCGCTTCCAGAGGTGGCCGCTCCTCCTCGGTGACTCCAAGGTTGGCCAGTAGGCCAGATATAGAGGGACGCGTGGTCCCCACCGCCCTCGTCGTGGCTCGGTCTACTATCTCCGTAACCACCTGATCGAAGCGACCGACATCCGCCACTACTCCCACGGGAAAGCGCAGCTCGCTTGCGAACAATTGACCACCGTCGGTGGTGTGGAGCACGATGTCTCCGCCGGCGGTGAACATCGTGTCATCAGCCGACTCCCAACGCATTGAGTCCCCCAGATAGATGGGGACAGCGAGGTTGGTCGTCCGTTGGGCGAGCCGCTCCCTACCGATCGCGAGTAGATAAGTGGCTTGGGCCAGGGAAACCGCGACAGGATGCAGATCGACTCCAAAGACCGAACTCGTGACGCGCTCCAACGCCTCCGGGAGAGGGACTTTGGCCTCTGCCGCAGCATCAAGCTGCCTCCGCACCGCATAGAACACAAACGTGCCAGACCCGCAGGCTGGGTCGAGCACCCGTTGAGAGATGGGCTCAGTAACCACCTGATCTACAATCCGCGAAGCGAGCCAATCTGGGGTGTAATACTCGCCGAGCCGGTGGCGGACTTCGGGAGAGATAACGGAGTGGTAGAGCGCCTTGAGCACATCGTGGTCGACGTCATCCCAGTCGAAGGACATGAGCCGCCGGGCCAGTTCTGCAACTATCTCAGCGCCCGATCGATCGTCAAGCAGCCAGTCAAAGAACCCGGCTTCTCCCACACCTAGAAGCCCGGCCCGTTGAAAAAGCTGCCCGGAAAGGAGAACCCCCGGATCGCGGCGCGCCGCCTCCAGGCCGAACCCGGCCACCGAATGGGCGATCAAGGTGGCCAGCAGAACGAGGTAGGTGTGGTCGACGAACAACTCATCGCTGTCTTCGAACTGGGAGCCGAGCGCGCTGCGCAGAAGCTTTGCCCAAAGCTCTCGCTTCAGCGCAACCTCCGGGTGGGAGTTGGTTTGCTCCCAACAAGCCACGAGCGACGCTCTAGCCAGACGGAATGAGGGAGAAGCGGCTCCAAGGCGATCCTCGATTGCTTGTGCAGTGGGCTTGACCTGCTGTTCGGTAGCGAGCAGTCCGCCCAGCCACCAGCGGAAGGCCCGCTCATCGACCCTCCCGGCCACCAGAGTTACCTCGTCCACTAGTTCGATGGTCTGGCCGGCGCGCCGATACAGCCTCCAAATCGGGCCGTCGGTGAGGACCCCGGCATAGAGACCGCTCTTCGCCACGACATACTCGCCCAGTTGCTGCTCCGCTTTGGAAAGAGGAATCGGAGTTCGAATATCGCGTTTACACTCGATTAGGACCGCTCCCACGGCGACGTCGATCCGCCGATGCTCTTCCGCCGGACTCTCCAGGCGCACGGTGTCGTCCCCGAGGTCGAATCCCCCGTAGACGAGGACTTCGCGCACCATGGCCTGAATGTCGGCCTCAGTCCGCCCGGCGTTGCGGGTGGCGAGCTGGCTCAGAGTGCTACTTAGATCAAAGTCGGGCATTCCGCCCTCGCGGTGAGTGGCCAATACGTGCCTGATCTAAAGAACTCCTGGTGTGGGTCTCGCTCTCCTTGAGTGATGTCCGTCAAGGAGGGGCGGCAGAGGCTCAAGGTTGGGATACCAGGGCCCAGTAGCCGCGGCGCCCCTTCACCTTGTCGAACCTTCCATCTCGGGCCAGAGTCTTATGGAGCGTGGCATAGGCGGAGTCTGTCCGCAGGAGCTTTCCGGAGTTTTGGAGGGCCTCGGTGAGTTCGATGGCGCGCATCTCGCCTCGATCTCGGAGCAGGGCTTCGATGGCATCGGCGATCGTGCCAGAGGCCAGCTTGGTGTCTGCGGGCTTACCGCCAGAGCGAACCAGGCTAAGGCTCGACTCCAAGCTCCTAATCTGCCCCGCCAGCCGCCTTCGGGCCTCTCTGGTGTCTTCTAGGGACTGAGCCAGCTTGTCGTCCTGGCGCTGGAGAGCAGCCAGTTGCTCCTCCAAGGCACGTATGGGGTCCAACTGCTCGGTCGGCGGCATCATGCCCTTAGCAGTCTAAGCCCTTCGCCCCAAAGCTAAGGAGGCATGACTGATAGAGACATGCTATAGTTCAACATCTCTACTACCGGATTGAGACAGAGGCGAAGTCGTGTCTAAGGGCAATCCCAATCGCGGCGAGCGGCAAATTCGCTTCCGCCTGCGACCTCCTTCCAGGCTCGACGTTTTGCGGGCGACGGCTGGCCCTGAGCGACCGTCCGGTCCTAACGCTCCCGCCCTCGAGTCCTCTGTGCCAGTGGAGCAGCTTCAGACGAACGCGGGGCGGGATCCCAGTTCTCCGCGAGTCTCCCCGGGCATCTTGGTTGACGAGGCGGTCCTTCCCAGCGAGGACCACATCGTCCACGGGAATTGGGACCAGGAGTCGGCGGCGCTGGCGGAGCTTCCCGAGGGGGGAGGGGAGCTGGTACTCATCCCGAGGTCGCGCTTCCATTCCACCACCAGCCGCCCAATAGCAACCCTCGCGGCCGTCGACGGCCTGAGCCGGGATGACTTTGGCCAGCTTCGCCGGGCCCGGTCCTATGGCCTGCGCCGGGTACAAGTCACTCGGGTGGTTCGGAAGCACCCGGCGCTGCTGGTCGAGGTAGCGGACATCGCCCTGCCGAGCGTCGAGACCGAGGCCGACATCAGCCGACTGCACCGGATCGCGGCCCGAGTCCGAGCCAAGGGCAGGGTGTCGCGGTCGCGAACTCCGGGCTCAGACCTTAGCCAGCTACCGCCGGATGAGCTTGCCGATCGGCTCGTGGCCGATCTGGAGCCCGACGAGTTCACACGCCTGGCGTTGCTCAACGCCGCCTTCTGGCCAGATCGGCTGGCGACGCTTGAGAGACTCGCCCGGAGATACAGCGCTCGGCGTACTAGGGAGCGACACCTCGGTCCAGCTACCAGCCCGGAGCGACGCGTGAAGGCGGCGGCCTTGCCCAAGGAGGTGAAGCGAGTCGTGGACCGCGAGCTGGCTCAGTCGTCGGGATCTCACGGGGCCGGGAATCGGGAGGCGGCCGAGATCGTCCTGGACTTGGTCTGGAAGGCCCCGCTCGTACCTCCTATCGACCTGGTGAAGGCCCGCGCGGCCCTCGATGACGGCCACTACGGTCTGGAGGAGGCGAAGCGAGCCTTGATGGACTTCCTGGTCACCACCGAGTGGCAGAGGCGCCGGGGCCAGCCGGCTGTCACCGGGCGCTCTCTTTGCCTCGTGGGGCCGCCGGGCACGGGTAAGTCCAGCCTTCTGTACTCGGTGGCCGGGGCCATGGGCCGGCGGCTGGAGGTCCTGCCTCTGGGCGGCGCCGACGACATCAACTTGGTGGGAGCCGAGCGGACCTACATGAGGTCGCGACCTGGCGGTGTGGTCCGCAGGCTTCGCACCTCCCACGCTCACCCCAGCCAGATCGTCTTCCTGCTGGACGAGCTCGACAAGGTGAGCCGCGACTCTCACCGATCCCCGGTGTCGGTGCTCCTGGCGCTGCTCGACCCAACCCAGAACTCAGCCTTCCAGGACCACTTTCTGGGCGAGGTCCGGATCGATCTCTCAGCGGCCGTCTTCGTCGCCACCGCCAACGAGCGGGCGGCGATCCCCTTGCCCCTCCAGGACCGCCTGCAGTTCGTGGAAGTACCGGCCTACAGCCAACAGGAGCAGCTGGCGATCGCGGAGTCTTACCTGCTTCCGAAGCTCCTCGCGAGCCTGGGGATTCAGGGCGAGCTCACCGTGGACGGCGGGGCACTTCGGTCGCTCGTCTTCGACCACCAGCACTCCCCTGGTTGCCGGCGGCTGGAGCAGCGGCTCCAGCTAGTGGTCAGCCGCGGTCTTGGTCGGTACATGGACGGAGGGAGACCGGTAGTCGTCGACTCCGACTTGGCGCGTTTGTGGATCCCGCCTGCGGCACCCAGTCAGATCGGATTTCACGCGACGTTGTCGCCTGAGCCGATGGCGGACGGCCCGTCTGGCTCGGACCGACTCGGGCTCAGGGAAGCGCGGTGAGCGAGTCCCGGACGGGGTCGCCCGGCGGTCGTCGGCTGTCCCGGAGCCCTGTGACGATTTTGTTACATGGTCGATTCTCGACTTGCCCTCCGGGATGGGTCGAAGTCGATGCCCACCCGGTGGCGTCGGGGAGCATTTGACGACGCAATCTTTAAATGACAGCCTAGGGTTGCCATGCAGACCCAGGCTAGAGACCCAAGATTCGGCAGCATTCGCTGCCGTGGCGAGTTCGTGCTCCCACTTGGGGACGCTGAGGACGTCCTTGGCGGTGGAGTCAGCCACCAGACCGGGGGTGCTTGCCTGGCGTAGCCGTTCAGTGGCTCGCCGAGTCCTTGGAGCGACTCTTGGCGCTGCCTGAGGGGCACCAGTTCCGAGCGGTCGCCGACCGCTCGTATCGGCCGAAAAAGGCGGATGACGACAAGCAGTGGGAGCGTGCCTACCCGCTACTGATTGAAATCCTGGCAGCCGATCCTCGGCGGCTCACGGACGACCACCGCGCCATGGAGACACGTCGTGCCGCGCTGGCACGGCATGTGTACTGGCTGGCAGGTGAATATCCCGCAGATCTTAATGCCGACTTTGCGCTCGACGACATGCAGATCGGCCGGTCGAGTGCCTGCTCTCTGGCCCACACCGTCTACCGATCACGGGCGGCGTTTATGTCGCAGATCCGCTCCTTCCGGGGTGGATACCCTGACCTGTTTCCCCAAGCGCAACCTGTACCCAAGCCCAACCGGCTGGCGCCGGTTACCGACGACGAGTTCGCGATCGCCCTTCGAGCGGCGGACACCTTCCGCGCTCAAGCCACACGTGACCACATCCGCGCCCTGCTGCTGCTCGGCCGCGCGGTGGGAGCGGACGCTGGTGATTGCAGATATGTGGCTGGCTCCGACGTCTACCGCCGATCGGGCGCGGGGGTTTGGGTCCGATTGACCCGACCGGGATACGAACGCGACGTCCCGGTGCTGGCGAGATTTGCCCCACAGCTGGAGGAGCTGGCGCAGAAGGCTGGCGACAGACTACTTATCTCGGCTCTGCCGCCCCCGGCTGCGCTCGGCGCTTGCAACGAGCTCGCCGGCGCGTTGGTGCGCAGGCTCCAGGCGATCAACCCCGGGCTGCACATCTCAGCGATGAGAGTCCGGAAGGCATGGCTAGTAGAGCAGATCGCAACGTGGGATAAACTCCACGCGTTCCTGGAAGCGTCAGGACTGAAGACCGCGCATTCGGTCGATGAACTCCGCCCGTTCTGGCCCGAGGTGGGTCTCGAACCGGCTCGGATAGCCGAACTGCTGGGAGGAATATCCAGGTCGACAGGCTCACGGCACGGTGACCGTGAGAGGCGGCGCTGATGGACCGGGAGGTACTGGCCATCATCGATCGCCACTTTCTTGCGCCGCACTCGGAGTTCTTCAGCGAGATTGATCGATCAATTCAACCAAGGCGCGGGCGACCCCTCCTGTCGTGTCGAGTGCTGTTCGCGGGGTTCATTTACCTGGGCATGGTCTGCAGTCCCAAGACGGTGACCAAACTGGCCAGAGTCCTCAAGAATGAGGCCACGCCTGGCCAATTGCAGCTAATAGTCGGCACCCCAACCGGACCTATCCATCAGCACGCGACCCCGCTCGCGCCGTCCAAGTGGCGCATTTACCGCCTCTACAGGGCGCTCGAGCTCGGCTTCAAGCGGGACGGCTTGGGAAAGGAGATCTTCGGCGACGACGACCTGGACGCCGCTCTCCGTAAGGTGGGGACAAGTTTGCTGGATAGCAGCGCGCCGGCTCCTCCGGAGGGGGCGGAATACACGGTCGACACAACCGACATCTGGGCCGCCTGCCGGCCAGTGAGCCAGGCCAAGCTGAGAAATGGAGTGGCCGCTTCTGACCCCGACGCCAGGTGGCGCAAGAAGAAGCATGGCAAGTTGGATCCCGATGCGCCCGTGCCGGTGCGTGGACCTGCTGATAAGACGAAATGGGAAGACAAAGTCGTGTTCGGCTATGGGGCGGTGACGGTCGGAGGTACCCACGAAAACTATGGCTACGTCTATGGGTGCCAGCTCATACCAGCCAATCAATACGGCGTCCTGGTCTCACTGAAGATCGCGGATGAGGTCAGGGCGCGACGACATGTGATCGGAGCGCTAATAGGTGACCGGGAATTTGGTAGTGCTGGCCGTTGGATTGCTGGTCTTAGAGAGCGAGACACGATGCCTGCCTTTGATTTCAAGGAAGACACGCGATCCCGGGATGCCGATTGGAAGGCGTGTTTAGTGCTGCAGGGTTGGCCTTATCTACCCCAGCTCCCGGCGCGCTTGTGGCAGCTGGAGCGCCCCGGCCCGCAGGCCCCTGCCTGGAAGTGGCAGGCCTTCTGGGATAAGGTCGACGAGCGGCAGCTCTACGCGTTGCTTCCTCACGGCCGACCCACCCCGTCCGGGGCTCGGGTGACCTCGCCGCTCTTCCGGAATCGCGCTCTTGGATGCCCGAAGGTGCCGGGATCGATGCGGAAACGGGATCCGAAGCTGGCGACGTGTTCTGGCGCCCATGGCGACAATGAGGCCTGCTGCATCCGTTCCGCGAGCTTCAAAGCCGAGTACGCCCCGCTCACCTACCAATATCCCGTCTGGGGCACACCAGAGTGGGAGCACCGGTATAACAAGCGAACCAACGTCGAGCGAGGCTTCAGCACGCTGAAGAACCCCGACGTGATCGGGATGATGCCGGGTCTCTACCGGATCCGAGGCTTGATCAAGATGTCGCTGCTGGTGGCGTGCATGTTCGTCGCCCACAATCTCCATCTTAGGATGGTGGACGAGGAGCGTCTGGTCAAGGGTCGGCCGCGCCTGGTGCGCACCCCGAGGCGTCATCAGATCTTCGCGAGGGCAACGTTGCCGGCTGCGCCGGCCGCGGTGAGCGTTCAGGGGGCGGACTCCCGGGCACCGTAAGCCCGATACGCCGCCCTCCGCTCCGTGCTTGACCCCTGAGTACTACCGCACCCAAGGGGTTTTCGGCCGTCCGGTAGATCGCGGCCGAATGGCCTGAGTTCAGTTTTAAGTAAGCCAGAAATAGAGAAGCGCCCGAGGAGAGTCCTCGGGCGCTTTGCTTTGGGTGTTGCTTAGCTAATTCGCCAACGAGTCAAGGAAAATTCGCAAATGGCTCCACACTAGGAGCAGCCGGAGGTGCTTCCGCAGTTCATGCACTTGTAGCAGGCACCGTTGCGCACCATCAGTGAGCCGCAATCTGAGCATGAAGGGGCGTCCTCTTGATTGCGAAAGGTCAGCTCCGACGCGAGTTGCTTGGCACTCGCCTGTCCCGGCGGTGGTGACGCTACGGTCGCTGAAGCTGGTGCGATTGCCGATACCACAACGGCGGCGTTGTCTTCGGGCTCCCCGCGGCGGGTGATGATGCCCAGGGCGTCGCGATCCTCGGCGGAGAGGAAACGGGCTGCCAGCCAGCGGAAGATGTAGTCGACGATCGACTTGGCGATCGGAATCTCGGGGTTCCCGGTGTAGCCGGCCGGCTCGAAGCGGGTGTGGGCGAATTTGGCGCAGAAGAGGCGGAGGGGGACACCGTATTGCAGTGCCACTGAGATGGATGTGGCGAAGGAGTCCATCATCCCGCTCAGGGTGCTGCCTTCCTTGGCCATCTTGAGGAAGATCTCGCCCGGTTGCCCATCCTCGTATAGGCCAACCGTGAGATAGCCCTCATGGCCCTGGATGTCGAACTTGTGGGTGATCGCCGCCCGCTCCGAGGGCAAGCGGTGCCGTGCCGGGCGCGCCGCGGCTGGCTCGGCTTCCTCGGCTTCCTCCTGACCGCTGTAGGTGGCCTGCTTGCGGGAGGTGGAGAGGGGTTGGCTGCGCTTGCTACCGTCTCGGTAGACGGCTATTGCCTTCAATCCCAGCTTCCAAGCGTCGGTGTAGGCTTGCTCGACATCCTCGGGAGCAGCATCCTGGGGCAGGTTGACGGTCTTGCTGATGGCGCCCGAGATGAAGGGCTGGACCGCGGCCATCATGCGGACGTGGCCCTGCCAGGTAATTGAGCGCTGGCCGTTGGCGGGCGGGAAGGCGCAGTCGAAGACGGCGAGGTCGTCGTCGCGGAGGTGGGGCGCTCCCTCGATGGTGTCGTGTTCGTTGATGTAGGCCAAGACGGCGGAGATGGCCTCCTCGCCGTAGCCGAGCTTGCGCAGGGCGGAGGGTACCGTCCCGTTGACCATCTTGAGCAGACCGCCACCGACCAGCTTCTTGTACTTGACCAGGGCGATGTCAGGCTCGACCCCGGTGGTGTCGCAATCGAGCATGAAGGAGATGGTTCCTGTCGGGGCCAGAACGGTCGCCTGGGAGTTGCGGTAGCCGTGCATGGCGCCCAACTCGTGAGCGTCGTCCCATGCCTTGCGGGCCGCTGCCAAGAGTGGTGCGGGGGCGTAGTCGTCGGAAATCTTGTAGGCGGCGCCGCGGTGCTTCTCCATGACCCGGAGCATGGGCTGGCGGTTGGGCTCGTAACCCTCGAAGGGTCCAACCTCCTTGGCGATCCGGGCGGATTGGGCGTAGGCCTCGCCGGTGAGGATGGCGGTCAGCGCACCCGAGTAGTCGCGTGCCTGGGGGCTGTCGTAGGGCAGTCCCCAGGCCATCAGCACCGCGCCCAGGTTGGCGTACCCCAGTCCCAGAGGACGGAACTTGTGGCTGTTCACGGTGATCCGCTCGGTGGGGTAGGTGGCATAGCCGACCATCACCTCCATCGCCGTCAGCATGATCCGAACCGTGTGGCGGTAGCCGTCGACGTCGAAGCTGCCGTCATCAGCCAGGAACTTCATCAGGTTGATGCTGGAGAGGTTGCAGGCGGTGTCGTCGAGGAAGACGAACTCGGAACAGGGATTGCTGGCGTTGATCCGGCCTGAGTTGGGGCAGGTGTGCCACTCATTAATGGTGGTGTCGAACTGCAGGCCGGGATCGCCGCAGGCCCAGGCTGCATCGGCGATCTGCCGCATCAGGTCGCGGGTCTGGTAGGTGCCCACCACCCGGTTCTTGTCGGTGACTGCGTAGGTGCGCCACTCCTTGTCTTCCAGGAAGGCGCGCATGAACTCGTCGGTGACGCGGATCGAGTTGTTGGAGTTCTGGAAGAAGACGGAGGCGTAGGCCTCGCCGGTGAAGGCGCCGTCATAGCCGGCCTCGATCAAGGCCCAGGCCTTGCGCTCCTCCTTGACCTTGCAGTTGATGAAGTCGACGATGTCGGGGTGGTCGGCGTTGAGGATGACCATCTTGGCCGCCCGCCGGGTGGTACCCCCCGACTTGATCACCCCGGCGAAGGCGTCAAAGCCCTTCATAAATGAGACCGGTCCGCTGGCGGTGCCACCGCTCGCCAGGTGCTCGACCGAGGAGCGGATCGAGGAGAGGTTGGTGCCGGTGCCCGAACCGTGCTTGAAGAGCATCCCCTCGGTCTTGGCCAAGGTCAGGATCGAGGTCATGGTGTCCTCGACCGAGTTGATGAAGCAGGCGCTCACCTGTGGATTGGGGTCGGCGCCCAGATTGAACCAGACCGGGCTGTTGAACGCGGCCACCTGGTTGACCAAGATGGCACAGAGTTCGGCGTGGAAGGTCTCCAGGTCGGCTTCTGAGGCGAAGTAGTTCCCCTCGCGGCCCCAGTCCCGGATGGTGTCCGCCACCCGCGAGATGAGCTGACGCACGCTGGTCTCGCGCTGGGGGCTGCCTTGAAGGCCTCGGAAGTACTTGGAGACGACGACGTTGGTCGCCAGCTGAGACCAGGAGGCGGGAACTTCTATGTCCTCCTGGGTGAAGACGGTCTCGCCCTTCTCGTTGGCGATGTTGGCGGTGCGGTGCTCCCATTCGATGGCATCGAAGGGGTGCACGCCCGGCTCACTGAAGTGCCGCTCGACCTGCAAGCCCATGCCCCCCGCCGGCCTGGTCGGCTGCTGCCCGGAGGACCGCTTGGTCGGCGCGTGGGCAGTGCGGGAAACCGTCGGGGAAGCTGGTTCGGGGTCGCTCGCAGATCGGTCCACTGGGATTCCCTCCTGGCAGGACGAGTGGGGTTTTGAGGTAAGCCTAGGTGGCTGCCGGACAACATGTGGTGGTTGCCGCAGGCCCTAGGCGCAATATCTTGGGCGTTCGCGTCCCCGGAGTCAAGTACCTGGCCGGGGTTTTCCTGCCTCGCCTAGAATCTCATAAAGAGGTAACTGAATTCGTTAGCAACAGGGCCCCCGATCGCCGGGGACCGCGCAAGCAGCCAGGAGATTCGGTGCCGAAGAGAACCCTGGAGGTGACCCTGCCCCAGATGGGGGAGTCGGTCACAGAGGGGGTGGTTGGGAGCTGGCGGAAGCACGTCGGCGACCAGGTGACCGCCGGCGAGGCCCTGGTTGAGGTCCAGACCGACAAGATCGACGCCGAGGTTCCGGCGCCGGAATCGGGTCTGCTCACGCGAATCCTCGCCGAGGAGGGTGAGACGGTGGCGGTTGGGGGGAGCCTCGCCGAGATTGAACTCGGCCAGACAGGTAACGGCCAGACACCCCCTGCCGAGCCGGCGGCGCCTCTGGCAAGTGCCAGACGGCGCGACGAGGCCGAGGCCCCTCCTCCTCCCTCGGCACCAGGGGCAGGTACTGCGCCCGCGGGAGCGGTGCCCTCCCCGGGCGATCCGGCTGGGATCACCGACGTACGCCTTCCAGCTCTGGGAGAGTCAGTCACCGAGGGGATCGTGGGGAGCTGGCTCAAGCAGGTGGGTGACCCGATCAACTTCGGCGACACTCTGGCTGAGATTCAGACCGATAAGGTCGATGCCGAGGTGCCGTCCCCGGTTACCGGTGTTCTCCTCGAGATCCTCGTCCCTGAGGGGGAGGCGGTGGCGGCCGGAACGGTTCTGGCCCGAGTCAGCGGCTCCGCCACCTCACCCCGGGAAGGTGCCACCGCCGCGCTCCCACCCCCAGGCCCAGCCAGCCTCCCGCCCGCCGGGGAAACCGAGATCGCCGCCACGCCGCTGGCCAAGCGCCGGGCCGCCCTGCACGGGGTCGACCTGCAGGCGGTCAAGGGAAACGGCCCTGGAGGCTTGGTGCGTGGGTCTGACGTCCTTGCCGGGCCGAAGCCGAGCCACGTGAGCCCGGCAGAGTCGAGCACCACTCCCATCAAGGGATCGCGACTGGCTCTGGTCAATGCGATGGAGGAGAGCCTGAGCATTCCCACCGCCACCAGCTTCCGAACCCTGGAAGTCGGCGTCATGGAGGCCCGGCGTCGCCAGCTCAATGACGCGCTGGCAACTCGAGAGCCTCCGGTCAAGCTGTCCTACACCCACCTGATCGCCTTCGCTCTGACTTGGGCGGCTCGGGAGATGCAGGTCTTCTCGAGCAGCTATTCCCAAGTCGACGGGGTTCCCCTGAAGGTGGTGCAGCCGGGAGTCAATCTGGGTCTTGCGGTCGATGTCGAGAAGCGGGACGGCAGCCGCTTCCTCCTGGTGCCGGTGATCAGGGGAGCGGAGAGCCTCGAGTTCGCCGACTTCCGGGCCCGCTACGAGGAAGTGGTCGGCAAGACCCGGAACGGGGGCATCCAGGTGGAAGATCTGGAGGGAGCCACCATCACCCTGACCAATCCGGGTGGAGTCGGGACCATGGCCTCCGTCCCCCGTCTCATGTCCGGTCAGTCGGCAATCATCGCGGTAGGAGCGATCGGGAGGCCTCCGGGCTTGAGCCGCCTGGACGAGAGGTCAGTCCGCGAGCTGGGCGTCGCTCCCGTGATGACGGTGACCAGCACCTATGACCACCGCCTGGTCCAGGGAGCGGAGTCGGGGATGCTGCTCCGCCGCATGGAGGAGTTGTTGGCAGGAGGGGAGACCTTCTATGAGGTAGTCGCCGCCAGCCTGGGGGTGGAGCTCAAGGCTCTGCCGGCGAGCGATCCCCGAATCGGACCCTCGACCACCTCGGCCAACCTTCCCGCCAACCAGGAGTTGATGTACGCGGTGGCGGCGGGCATGTCTTTGGTCAAAGCCCACCGCACCCACGGCCACCTGGCAGCCCATCTCGATCCCCTGGGGAGCGAGCCTCCTGGGGACCCAGCTTTGGAACCAGAGACGGTCAAGCTGACCCCGGAGCTGATGGCCGCAGTTCCGGCCTGGATGATGCGGGTGATGGTGCCGGGGGACACCCTGGCCGAGGCGCTGCCCCACATGCGCCAGACCTACTGCGGCACCATCGCCTACGAGATTGAGCACATCTCGAGCCACGAGCAGCGGGTGTGGCTGCGCAAGCAAATCGAGTCCGGTGTGCATCGGGTGGCGCTTTCGCCCGATCAGCAGGTGGCGCTGCTGCAGCGCCTGACCGAGGTGGATGCCTTCGAACGCTTCCTCCGCAAGACCTACCTGGGCCAGCACACTTTCTCTTTGGAGGGCTTGGACGCTCTGGTCCCCATGCTGGAGCAGACCATCTCTCTGCTGGCCCAGGCGGGTACCCGGGAGGTGGTCTTGGGGATGGCCCACCGAGGCCGTCTCAACGTCACCGCCCGGATCGTGGGCCGCTCCTTGGCGGAGATGATCGCCGAGTTCGAGAGCGGCGCCTACCTGGGTGGCGCCAGCACCGGAGACGTCAAGTACCACTACGGCGCTGAGGGCAGCTACCGGACTCCCCAGGGGGTGGACGTTGGCGTGGTGCTGACCCACAACCCGAGCCATCTCGAGGTCGTGGACGCGGTGGTGGAGGGACGCACCCGGGCGCTGCAGACGCGCAACCGTGGCACCGAGGCGACCCAGGACACCAACGTGGCAGTGCCGGTTCTGATCCACGGCGACGCCGCCTTCACCGGCCAGGGGGTGGTCACCGAGACCCTCAACCTCCAGGGCCTGCCCGGGTACCGGGTCGGGGGCACCATCCACATCATCGCCAACAACCAGATCGGCTTCACCACCGATCCCCAGGAGGGCCGCTCCACCCGGTACGCCAGCGACGTGGCCAAGGGCTACGACATCCCCATCATCCACGTCAACGCCGATGACGTCGAGGCCAGCCTGGACGCCACCCGCCTGGCCGTCAGCTTCCGGGAGACATTCCATCGGGATGTCCTCATCGACCTCATCGGCTACCGCCGCTTCGGTCACAACGAGGGTGACGAACCGGCCTACACCCAGCCCCTGATGATGGAGCGTATCCGCAGTCACCCGCCCCTGGTACAGGTCTACGGAAAGGTGCTGGTGGAGCGCCAGGTTCGCACCGCCCAAGAGGTCGAGGACGATCAGACCGCTGCCTACCAGGAGATGGCTGCCGCCCACGCCGAGACCAACCAGCAGGGTGCCGCCATGCTCCAGGCGGCCCAGCCGGCGGGGACCATGACCGAGCTGACCGAGCTGCCCCAGGTCCAAACCAAGGTCGAGATGGCGTCCCTGATCGAATTGGATCGCCAGCTGGTGGCGCTTCCAGAGGGCTTCCAGGCCAATCCCAAGCTGATCCGCCAGCTGGGCCAGCGTGCGGCCGCCTTCCAGGCAGAGGGAAAGGTCAGCTGGGCCCAGGCGGAGGCGCTGGCCCTGGCATCGCTTCTGACCGAGGGGGTGCCGATCCGGCTCACCGGCCAGGACACGGTGCGGGGCACCTTCAGCCAGCGCCACCTCATGCTCTTCGACACCGCCACCGGCGAGGCCTACGCCCCGATTCAGCACCTGGTCTCGGCCCAGGCGGTGATCGAGCTCTACAACAGCCCGCTCTCGGAGATGGCAGCGCTGGGGTTTGAGTACGGATACGGCGTCACCGAGCGCTCCGCGCTGGTGCTCTGGGAGGCTCAATACGGCGACTTCTTCAACAATGCCCAGGTGGTCGTCGATCAGTTCGTTGCCGCCGGCCAGGCCAAGTGGAACCAGGAGTCTCGCCTGACCCTGTTGCTGCCCCACGGCTACGAGGGCAGTGGCCCGGAGCACTCCAGCGCCCGGATCGAGCGCTTCCTGGAACTGGCGGCCGAGGGCAATCTGCGGGTCGCCTACCCATCCACCGCGGCCCAGTACTTCCACCTGCTCCGGCTCCAGGCGCTGACCGATCAGCGCCGACCGCTGATCCTCTTCACGCCCAAGAGCGGGCTGCGCCTGGCGGCGGTCTCCTCGGCGCCGGAGGAGCTGGCCGAGAGGCACTTCGAGGAGGTCCTCGACGACCCGCTGGCCGACCATGGGCTGGTACGCCGGCTCCTGCTTTCGACCGGCAAGGTTTCCGGGGAGCTGGCGGCGCGCCGGGCCAAGCTCCAAGCCGACACCGTGGCGGCTCCCCGGCTCGAACTCCTCTATCCCTTCCCCGGCCCCCAGCTGGAGCGGCTCTTCCAGAGCTACCCCCACCTGGAACAGGTCATCTGGGTCCAGGAAGAACCCCGCAATATGGGCGCCTTCTCCTTCGTGGCCCCTCGCTTGCGCGAGATGCTTGCCCCCTCCGTCAAGTTGGGATACGCGGGGCGCCGGGAGCACGCCGCGCCCTCCGAGGGATCGATGCGCGCCCATCTGGTCGAGCAGGAGCGCCTCCTCCAGCAGGCTTTCGCCGGCGTCCCAGTCACTCAGGCGACTCCTAACGAGGAGGGCGGTTGAGTCCCCGGGTGGTCGTCTTGGGCGGAGGCCCGTCCGGTGACGTGGCGGCCCTCCGGGCGGCCCAGCTGGGCGCCGAGGTCGTCCTGATCGAGCGTCGCGAGTTGGGGGGGACCTGCCTCAACCGGGGCTGCGTGCCGAGCAAGGCGCTGCTGGCGATCTCCGCCCTGGCCCGCAAGATCCAGCACGCCAGCGACTTCGGCCTTGAGGTCGGGCCGGTCAACTTCGACTTTCCCAAGATGCAGTCCCGCAAGGACGAGATCGTGCTGCGCATGCGGCGGGGGGTGGAGGCGGCCTGTCAGCGCCACCAGGTCAAGGTGGTCTACGAACAGGGGCGGCTCGAGGGAGACCAGGTGGTTGCCGGCGGGGAGAGCTTTGCCTACAACCACCTGATCGTCTGCGTCGGCACCGAGCCCTCGGGCCTGCCCGGGATCGACATGGGTCAGGAGCGGGTGATCACCTCGGATGGGGTCTGGACCCTGAAGGAGATCCCCGCTCGGCTCCTGATCATCGGTGGCGGAGTGATCGGCTGCGAATTCGCCAGCCTGTTCGCGCCCTTGGGCACCGAGGTGACCGTGGTCGAGCTCCTGCCGCAGCTTCTAACCGGGGTGGATCGCCGCACCGCCCAGCAGTTCCAGCGCCTGCTCGAGGCGGATGGGGTGAAGGTCCATCTGGGGGCCAGCGTCGAGTCCCTCGACTACGGGCGCAAGAGCGTCCGAGCCTCCATTTCCGGGGGCGCCCAGGTGGAGACGGAGTTGGTTCTGGTGGCGGTTGGGCGGGCGGCCCAGACCAAGGACATCGGCCTGGAGCAGGCCGGGGTCGAGCTCAATGAGCGGGGCCAGCTCGAGGTCAATGACATGCTCCAGACGGCCAACCCCAAGATCTGGGCTGCCGGCGACTGCATCGGGGGGCTGCAGCTGGCCCACCTGGCCTCCGCCGAGGCGGCGCGAGCGGTCGAGAACGCCCTCGGCGCGGGCCCCCAGCGCGCCCTCGACCGGACCGTGGTCCCCAACTGCATCTTCACTTATCCCGAGATCGCCACCGTGGGAGTGGTGGCGGACGCCGCCAAGGCGGCGGGCCGGGAGGTCAAGCTCGGCCAGGCCCGCTTCGTGGGCGAGGCCAAGGCCCTCGCCGAGGGGGAGTCGGAGGGCTACGTGCAGCTGGTGGCCGATGCCCAGACCGATCTCCTTCTGGGCGCCACCATCATGGGGCCGCATGCGGTGGAACTGATCCACGAGATTGGGGTCGCCATCACCGACGGCTTCACCATGGCCGAGCTGGGCGAGGTGATCCATGCCCACCCCACGGTGAGCGAGGTCGTCATGGACGCTGCCCAGCAGGGCTGCGGGGTCGCTCCCTACCTAAGCTGAGACCGCGCTTACGCGCGATGCAGCGCCCTCTGCAGCCAGTCCGAGTCGTCTCAAATGAGCCGATCGCGCTATCATATTGGATAGCATGTTAGATCCAAGCTCCCAACTGCGATTGCTGCGGACTCGGGCCGGGTTCTCTCAGCGTGAGCTAGCCAAGCGCGCAGGCACGTCTTCGGCCACCCTGAGTCGCTACGAGTCCGGAGGCCTAGCTCCCAATACGGCCACTCTCAACCGCCTGAGCAGGGCTTGCCTGCCGACGCAGCGACGGTGGCCGTCTTTGACTGCACTGGCGCCCGCGATTGCCCGAGCCAGAGCGCGGCATGGCAGCGCGTCAGCCTGGCGGCTGGTGGGCGAGGTCCTCGATGACGAGAGTCATGGAACAGGTGCGGAAACCAAGCTGGTTGTCGCTGACCCACCGGCTTACACAGGGGACAGTGCTGCCGACGCCGCTGTGGCCGGACTGGCCGAGTATTTGAGCCTGCGCCGGGGATTTCAAGCACCGGGTTGGGCTGCGGATCCCGCGCGAGTGGCGCGGCCATGGTGGTTTGTAGCCGACGCTCCGGCATGGATTCCGACGAGTCTGCGCGAGAGCCCTCGCTCCTTTGCCACCCGAGGTGTCTTTGTCACGGCAACCGCCCTGGAGCGCATCTGAGACAGCCACCTGGCGATCTTCTGCGCCGCGATGAGTTTCTCCGCGCATTGACCGACCTTGGTGCGCGCCTCGAGGCCAAGGGAGTCGTCGGAGACATTTACCTGGTCGGGGGAGCGGCGATGGTGCTGGCCTATCAGTCAAGAGAGATGAGCCGTGACATCGATGCGGTATTTGCGCCAAGCGCGGAGATCTACCAGGCCGCCGAGGAGGTTCAAGAAGCTCTCGGTTTGCCCAACGGGTGGCTCAATGATGCGGCCAAGGCTTACGTGCCAGGCTGGGACACTAACGCCATTCCCGTCATGACGGTTCCGGGACTGCGCGTCAGTGCCGCGTCTCCGGAATTCATGTTGGGGATGAAGCTCCTCGCCGCTCGCCCGGAACAGGACCGCGAGGACATTGCTTACTTGGCCAAACTTCTCAATCTAGGAACCAGCACGGAAATTCTCAATGTGGTGGAGCACCTGTATCCACCAGAGCTTATCAGTGCACGCACCAAGTTCCTGGTCCAAGAGATGTTTCCCACGCCGGGGGAGGCTCCGGGAACAGCCAAGACGCCGTGAGCGACAGCAGAGGCGCCCCGCCGAGCGGTTGACACCGGCGGGTGCCCTGGTGAACGCCCTACAGGGGGTTGATGTCTCGGCTATTCCACCGCCAGGCAGGTGATGGTCCGGACGACTCCGCTCACCCCCTGCAGCTGGTCCACGATCAGAGTGCCGATCCCTTTGACGTCAGCGGCTTCGACCTGGGCGATAGCGTCGAACTCTCCGGTGATGGCGTCCACCTGACTGACCCCCTTCTCCTGGCGCAGTCGACTCACCACGTCGATCGCCTTGCCCGGCTCCAGCGTCATCAATATGTAGGCCCTGACCATTTGGGCCCTCCTTCAATCCCGCAGCTGACCGGGGCGGCGGCGAGCCCCGCCCGAGAGATCACCATATCTGATCGCGGCGGGCTTCGGAGTGGCTTGCCACCGCATGATTAGGGTCAGGTCCTCGGCCCTCGGCGGGCCCACGGAGGCGCCGATCTTTTGCGAGCTGTGGTCAAGCCCTCGGCTGGTCCGGGAGCTACCTGGGCGACTGTCCCCGAGCGCCAGCCCGGAGCTGACGAGGTCCTCCTGCAACTGGTGGCGGCGGGCATCTGCGGGACTGACCTGCACATCCTCAAGTGGAACCCCTGGGCCGCTGCCCGGGTCCACCCACCGCTTGTCCTCGGCCACGAGATGGCGGGACGGGTGCTGGCCGTTGGCGCTGGTGTCGAAAGTCCCGGGGTCGGCGATCTCGTGGGGGTGGAGAGCCACCTGGTCGATCTCACCTGCCCGCAGTGCCGAAGGGGTGACTTCCATGTCTGCGAGAACACCCGGATTCTGGGCGTGGATGTGGATGGAGTGTTCGCCGAGCAAGTGATCGTGCCGGCCCGCAACTGCCGGGTGGCGCCACCTTCGTTGGACCCGGCCGTGGTGGCCTTCCAAGAGCCGATGGGCAACGCCGTGCACGCCGCCGCCCAGGGCAACCTGGGCGGCCAAGTGGTGATCGTCACCGGGTGCGGACCGATCGGATGCGCTGCCGTTGGCATCGCCCGGGCCGAGGGTGCCCACCGAGTCGTGGCGGTGGACCGGGTCCGGCCCCGCCTGGAGATCGCGGAAGCGATGGGAGCCGACGCCCTGGTCGACACCTCGGCGGCTGGCGATCTCGAATCCAGCCTGCGCACCGCCTGTCAAGGCGAGGCCGATGTGGTGCTGGAGATGTCCGGGCACCCGATGCTGATCCGGGCGGCCCTGGCTGCGGTCCGCCCCGGGGGTTGGATCAGCCTCCTGGGACTGGGCGACGACGACCTGACGCTGGATCTATCCGCCCAGGTGGTGATGCGGGGGATCACCCTCTTCGGGGTCACCGGGCGGCGCCAGTTCGAGACCTGGGACCAGACCAGCGCCTACCTGAGTTCGGGACGCATCGACGTCGGCCCTATCATCACCCACCGGGTCCCGCTGGCCGACTTCCAGGCCGCCGCCGAGCTGGCGGAGGCGGCCGAGGTGGGCAAGGTGGTGCTCTATCCTCCAGAGGGTGACTGGCCGTGAGTGACTTCGAGGAGAGCCTGGGGTCCGAGATGGACCAGCTCCGCGGTGAGGGCCGTTGGCACCCACTGACCATCCTCGAGGGGCCCCAGGACGCCGAGGTGGAGATCGACGGAAAGCGGTTCATCAACCTCTGCTCCAACAACTACCTGGGCTTGAACACCCATCCCCACCTGATCGAAGCCGCCATCGCCGCGACCAAGAAATGGGGCGCGGGTTCCGGCGCAGTCCGCACCATCGCCGGCACCCAGTCGCTCCACGAGGAGCTGGAACGCAAGCTGGCCCAGTTCAAAGGCACCCCGGCGGCGCTGACGCTGCAGAGCGGCTTCACCGCCAACTTGGCCGTGCTCGGGGCGGTCCTCGGCGACGGCGACGCGGTGGTCAGCGACGAGCTCAACCACGCCAGCATCATCGATGGGATTCGGCTCACCAAGGCGCGCCGCTACCTCTTTCCTCACAAGGACATGGGCGGGCTGGAGCAGCGTCTCCAGGAGGCCCGCCGGGACGGCGCCCGGCGGATCCTGGTGGTCAGCGATGGGGTCTTCAGCATGGATGGCGATATCGCTCCCCTGCCCGAGATCGTGCAACTGGCCGAGGCCCATGGCGCAGCGGTCATGGTCGATGACGCTCACGCCTCCGGGGTTCTCGGACGCAACGGCAGGGGCTCGGTCGACCACTTCGGACTCGACGGCCGGGTCCAGGTTCAGGTAGGCACTCTGAGCAAGGCGGTGGGAGTTCTGGGCGGTTACGTGGCCGGCTCTCAGGACCTCCGCGACATCCTCATCCACAGCGGTCGACCATTCCTCTTCTCGACGTCGCATCCGCCGGCCGTGGTCGCTGCCTGCATGGCGGCCCTGGAGGTCATGGAGTCGGAGCCCGAGCTCCAGGTCAAGCTCTGGGACAACGCCCGCTACTTCAAGGCGGGGTTGGAGGCACTGGGATTCGACTGTGGGGCCAGCGAGACCCCGATCACGCCGGTGATCGTGGGTTCTGCTGAGCGGGCCGTTGACCTTTCCCAGGAACTGCGAAAGAGGGGGATCTTCGCCACCGCCATCGGCTTTCCCACCGTGGCCAAGGATCGGGGTCGGGTGCGCACCATCGTCACCGCGGCCCACACCACTGAGCAGCTGGACCGCGCCCTCCAGGCCTTTGCCGAAGCCGGTCAGGCCATCGGGCTGGAGTTAGCCCCGTCCCCGAGCACTCCCGTCGGGGGGTCGTAATCTTGGCCCGAGTGCCCGAATTGTCCTCTCTCGATGAGACCGCTCCGCTGGAACCTCCGGAGGCCAGCTCGCGCCGCTTCGCCCGGCTCCGCCGGGCCAGCGCTCGCCCCAACCAGGAGCTGGAGGAAGAACACCGACTGGTTGAGGCGGCCAAGCACGATCCCGCTGAGTTCGCCAAGCTCTACGACCGCTACGTGGACCAGATTCACGCCTTCGCCTACCACCAGACGGGAAGCTGGGAGCGGGCCCAGGACGTCACCGCGACCACCTTCATGCGCGCCTACGCCGAGATTGGCCGGTTCGAGTGGCGGGGGGTTCCCTACTCCGCCTGGCTCTACCGGGTGGCCGCCAACCTGGCCATGCGCGAGCACCGCCGCCAGGGCTGGATCACCCTGCCCGAGAACATGGTCGACCCCGGCGAGGGTCCCGAGGATGCCGCCATCCGCTCCGAGCAGGTGCGCCGCATCCAGGCCGCCGTCCGCCAGCTCTCGCCCGACCAGCGCCAGGCGATCACACTTCGCTTCGGGACTGGGTTGCGCAACGCCGAGGTGGGCCGGGTGATGCGCAAGAGCGAGGGCGCCGTCAAGCTGCTCATCTTCCGCGGGCTGCGCTCGCTGGAGCGGCGGCTAGGCCCGGAGTTCCAGGCGCCTCCCTACCTGGCCATGGGCAGTGGCGACCAATCTCAAGGAGAGGAGTGAGCCGATGACCAGCAAAGAGGAGAAGCGACTGGCAGCTGAGATCGCGGGATGGTTGGAAGGCGACGCCCCAGCTCCCACCGGCGACCCGACCGCCCGAGCGATCGCCCGCACCGCCGTGCTGCTCGTCGACGCGCTCGCTCCCACCCCCCTGCACCCGGTCACCAGAGCAAGACTTTACGAGCGCGCCCTGGCCGAGGCTCGCCCCGGTACCGTCACCATCAGCTTCGCCGACGCCATGGAGGATCCCTGGGGAGAGCTCTGGCGGGTCGCGCGGCAGGTCCCGGCCTCAGCCTGGCTGGGTCTGGGCGGTCTGCTCGCCGGAGTTGTTGTGGCAGCCCTGGTCCTGCGCCAGAGAGAGGAGATCGAGCCCGAGGAGTAGGACCTTGGCGGGGTGCTCGCCCAGCCTTCCTGGGGACCAGCAATTATCTGAACGAGTCCAGTCTGGGTGGTAGGATGGTGCGGTGCCAGTAGAGGTCCTCGCAACCCCCCGGGAGCGGATCCGGGACACCGGACAGCGGGTGACGGGCCTTCGGATCACCATCCTGGAGGCGCTGCAGGACCTAGGCCACGCCAGCGCCGACCAGTTGGTGCAGGCGGCCCGGGAACGGCTGGGATCGATCTCCCTGCAGGCGGTCTATGACTCCCTGGGAGTGCTGGGCAAGGCGGGCTTGCTGCGCCGGATCGAGCCCGCCGGAAGTCCCGCTCTCTTTGAGCTTCGCGTCCAGGACAACCACCACCATCTGGTCTGTCGGCGCTGCGGCAGTGTCGCCGATGTGGACTGCGCCCTAGGCCACGCACCGTGCTTGGCCCCGATCAGTGATTTCGGCTACCAGGTCGACGAGGCCGAGGTCACCTACTGGGGCGTCTGCCCGAGTTGTCAGACGGACTCGGCGGCGAGTCCGGTGTTGCCCACGGACAGTTGAGTTGAGGAGGAAAACATGAGCGAACGACCCAAGGTGACCACCACCGATGCGGGCATCCCAGCCGCCAGCGACGAGTTCTCGCTGACCGCCGGGGCTGAGGGACCGATCCTGCTTCAGGACCACTATCTACTTCAAAAGATGGCGCAATTCAACCGGGAGCGGGTGCCCGAGCGGGTCGTCCACGCCAAGGGCGGCGGTGCCCATGGCTTCTTCGAAGTGACCGACGATCTGACCGCCTACTGCAAGGCCGATTTCCTGCGTCCCGGGCAGCGCACCCCGATGCTGGCCCGCTTCTCTACTGTGGCCGGTGAGCTGGGTAGCGCTGACAGCAATCGCGACCCCCGCGGCTTTGCCCTGAAGTTCTACACCGAGCAGGGGAACTACGACCTGGTGGGTAACAACACCCCCGTCTTCTTCATCAGAGATCCCCAGAAATTCCAGGATTTCATTCATTCGCAGAAACGCCGCGCCGATACTCACACCCACGACAACAACATGCAGTGGGATTTCTGGACGCTCTCCCCGGAGTCGGCCCACCAGGTCACCATCCTGATGGGCGACCGCGGTATTCCCAAGACCTGGCGGCACATGAACGGCTACTCCAGTCACACCTTCCTTTGGGAGAACCGGGGCGGCGAGAAGTTCTGGGTCAAGTACCACTTCCACGCCGACCAGGGCGTCGAGTTCTATACCGCCGCCGAGGGCCAGGCGATGGCCGCGGAGGATCCCGACTGCCACCTCCGCGACCTGCACCAGAGCATCAAGCGCGGCGAGCATCCGAGTTGGACGCTGTCGGTGCAGCTGATGCCTCTGGCCGAGGCTGCCGACTACCGCTTCAACCCGTTCGACCTGACCAAGGTCTGGCCGCATGGTGATTACCCGCTGCAGCGGGTGGGCCGGATGGTCCTCGACCGCAACCCGGACAATTACTTCGCCGAGATCGAGCAAGCCGCCTTCGAGCCCGCCAACATGGTTTCCGGGGTCGGGCCTAGCCCCGACAAGATGCTCTTGGGGCGGCTCTTCGCCTATCCCGACACGCACCGCCACCGGATTGGAGCCAACTACCTGCAGCTGCCGATAAACCGGCCCCACGTTGAGGTTCATTCCTACAACCGCGACGGCGCCATGCGCTACTCCAATCCCCCCGACCCCGTCTACGCCCCCAACTCCTACGGCGGTCCCCAGGCCGACCCTGGAGCGGCCGAGACGGCCTGGTTCGCGGAGGGAGGCGAGATCATGCGCGCCGCCTACAGCAAGCGTCGCGACGACGACGACTTCATCCAGCCGGGGACCCTGTACCGGCAGGTCCTCGACGAGGGCGCCCGACAAAGACTGGTCAGCAACATCGCCGGCCATGTCGCCCAGGGAGTTGAGCCTCAGACCCTGGTCCGGGTTATCGACTACTGGACCAAGGTCGACCCCGAGCTGGGAGCGCGGGTGGCCCGAGCCACTCAGTCCGGCAACGGCCACCAGCCGGGCCCGGCACCAGTCCCGCTTCCCGAGCCGGCCGCAACCGGCGGACAGCACTAGCCGCACCTACCCATGGGCGGCCCCGGCCCACTTGGGGCCGGGGCCGCCCTGCCCCCTAGAATCCCTCGACGTGGGTCCAGTCCGAACGGTGGTGGTTCCGGCGGGCGGGCTGGGGACTCGCTTCCTACCCGCCACCAAGGCGCTCCCCAAGGAGATGGTGCCGGTCGGGGACCGGCCCTCGATCCAGTGGGGAATCGAGGAGGCAGTGGCATCGGGGATCGAGCGGGCGGTGATTGTCACCGCCCCCGGCAAGGAGTTGATCCAGGCCCACTTCGCCGCTGACCCGGTCCTGGAGACGACGCTGGAACGGAGGGGCGCAGACGATCTGGCCCGCCGGGTGCGTGAGATCTCCCAGATCTGCCAGATGGAGTTCGTGGTCCAGTCCGAGCCGCTGGGCCTGGGCCATGCCGTCTGGTGTGCCGCTCCCCTGGTTCAAGGGGAGGCGGCCGTCGGGGTCATGCTGCCTGACGACCTCTTCTCGGGCAGTCCACCGCTCTTGGGCCAGCTGATCGAGGTCTACCGCCAGCAGCACTGCACCGTCCTCGCCCTGCGGCGCTGCCCCCGCGAGCAGATCTCGCGCTACGGGGTCGCCGCCGTGGAGGGGGATGGCCCCGTCTTCCGGGTGACCGACGTGGTCGAGAAGCCGACGGCCGGGGATGCCCCCAGCGACCTCGCCCTGATGGGTCGGTACGTGCTGACACCGGAGGTCATCGCCGAGCTGGAGACCACCTCGGCTGGCGCTGGCGGGGAGATTCAGCTCACCGACGCCATCAGGCGTCTTGCCCAGCAGGGCGCCGTGGTGGGGCTGGAGTTCACCGGGCGGCTGCTCGACGTGGGCACACTGGAGAGCTGGCTGGCCACCAACGCGGAGATTGTTTGGCGCGACGAGGAGCTCGGGCCCTTGTTGCGAGCACGGATCGAGGAGCTGGAGAAGAGCCAGAAGTAGACCATCCGGGTGGACCTGCGCGGCTCTCCCGGCGGGCTCTTCGGTTCCCCTGCTGGTGCTCCGAAAACTCTCGCTGAAGCGAGTTATACTGCCCTGCCAGATGGCAATCGGTGCGGAGCAACCCGTCCTCAATCCTATTCGACTACAGGTAGTGCAATGGCAATGCAACGCCCGCGGCGCGGTGATGACCTTCTGCGCTACCGCAGCCAGGAGGGAGACTTCGAAGTAGAGGTCTCGCACACCCTCAACAAGTGGTGTGTTTCGGTGCTGCGGCTGGAGGATTCCAGCGTCGTGGCCCAGGACTTCTACCCAGAGCGCTGGAAGGCGATGGCCCGTGCCCAGGATTTCCTGCGCATCCTCAACATGCGCAACCGGCCCGGGAGCGAGGAGGAGGGCGACCACCCCGACGACGGTGATCGCCCGGCGCCCACCTCGGCGGTCGGACCGGGACTCGGTCGCTGAGCCCACCGTCAGGGCGGCTCACCGCCAGCCTTCCCCTTCCCCCCGGCCACGCTGTGGCCGATCCCCATGCCCACACCACCGCCAGCGACGGCATGGTCAGCCCCCGCCAGCTGGTGGCGGCGGCGGCGCTGGCCGGCCTCAGCGTGGTGGCCATCACTGACCATGACACCTTCTCCGGCTGTGCCGAGGCTGGGGAGGCCGGATCCGAGTTCGGCATCGACGTGGTCAAGGGCGAGGAGGTGACCACCGCCTCGCCGGCCAACGTCCATGTGCTGGGACTTTTTCTGGGCGGACCGGTGCGGATGGGCATGAAGGTCGAGGACACCATCTCGGCCATCCATGACCAGGGCGGACTGGCGATCATGGCCCACCCCTGGATGCCCACCTATTTCGCCTCCATATCCCAGGGGGCCCTGCGCCGTCTGATCGCCCAGCTGCCGGTGGACGGCATCGAGCTCCGTCACACCTGCCCCACCACCAAGGGCCGCATCCGCGGCCTCGACGACTTCTATCAACTCCACCGGGACCGGCTCGGGGCCGCCCTGGGGTCCAGCGACAGCCACTTCGGCGGCTATGACCTGGCCCGCACGGTCACCGTCTTCCCGGGCAGAAGCGCGCTCGACCTGCGTCGGGCGATCGAATCGCACTCGACCAGACCCCTGGAGCGGTACCGCCGGCCCCAGGGTCCGCCCCTCTCGCTCCGGCTGCGCCAGCAGGCGCGCAGCATGGGCTGGCTATCCTGGCAGCGGTGGCGCGGTCGAATTGGCCAGGAAGGAGCCTCAGCTAGTTGAACCGGACTTTCATGCGGCGGGAGTGGGGAGCCGTGGCCTTCGTGATCACGGCCATCCTGGGTGGCCTGGCCGTGCTCATCGCTCTTCTGATCAAGGCCATCTCACCGACGGCGATCCCGACCGCCCCGCCCTGTCCCAAGATCACCCCCGTCGTGATCCAGGCCCAGGCTCAGGCGTCCGCATCGCCCACGGCTAGCGTCTCCATCAAGCCGGTGCCCTTCGGCTGCCCCACTCCTCAGGTGATCGTCAAGACCCCGACTCCGAGCCCTTCACCGTCGGCCTCAGCTGCCACCGGCCCGACCGCCAAGGCGAGCCCGTCAGCGTCCGCTAGTCCCTCCAGCTAGCTTCGGCAGAGGCTGGGGTCAGAACTCCCACAAGGCGCGGGCGCCTTCGCCGACGAAGGTCGGCAGAGGATGGCAGATGTCACATTTGAGCGCCGAGCGGTGCTGAGAGAGATGTGTACGGTACGACCCGCGGCCTTGATGTGCTCCAGCCCCTGAGAGTGGTCAGGCCACCAGTCCCCGCCCGATCCCTGACCCACGAGGGCGGCGACTTCGAGAAGCTCTTTGAAGCGGAGTACTCCGCAGTCGTGGGGGTGGCGGCTCGGGTGCTGCGCGAGCGGGCGGCCGCTGAGGATGTCGCCCAGGAGGTGTTCCTCGCCTTCCACCTCAGGTACCCCAACGGCTACCAGGCCTCCGCTGGTTGGCTCCGACTGGCAGCGGCCCATCTGGCCCTGAACCGAGTGCGCGCTGACGGGCGTCGCTCCCGTCGCGAACTGAAGGTCAGGGACGAGCACCGGACGGACGACACCCCGGAGACAGCGGCTCTCGCCGGCGAGACCCGTCATGAGGTTGAGGAAGCCCTGGGCCGGCTCAAGCGGCGGCATGCGGCCCTCTTGATATTGCGCTACAGCGGTCTTTCGTATTCAGAGGTGGCGGCCGCACTGGCTATACCGGTGAGTCAAGTGGGGGTGCGCCTGAGGCGCGCCGAAGCGGCTCTGCGCAAGGAGATTGAACGTGACCACATTGTTCCACCCCTCTGAGGGAATGCTGCGGCGGATTGTCGATGAGCCTTTGCTGGTCGCGGACCGAGTCAAGGTTCATGCCAAGTCCTGCCGCCGTTGCTCCGCTCGGCTCGCCAGCTTTTCGGCGGAAGTAAGTAGCACCCGTCGACTGCTTCCCATGAACCCCGCGGTGGCGGTTGATGTCAAGGTGGGTTGGGCCAGGGTTCAGCGCCGGCTGAGCACGGCCCAGCCAGGTCGGCGGCGCTCGGTTGGAGAGCGGCTGCCCCAGCGCCTCGCCCATCCCGGTCGGGCCGGGGGGGTAGTTGCCACCATCGCCGTCCTGGCCATCACCACCGGTACGGTCACCGCGGTGGCTGGTGTCCAGTGGACCCAGATCTTCGCCCCCACCAAGGTCGCTCCTCTGGCGGTCACGCGGTCGGAGTTGTTGGCCCTGCCCCACCTCTCGGAGTTCGGCCGGTTGGCCGGTGTGGAAGATCTGAAGCTGATACCCGAACCCAGCTTGACGGCCGCCGAATCCGCCGCCGGGGTCACCCTCAGGATGCCCAGCACATTGCCCTCGGGCGTGACCGGAACTCCCGAGTACCTTGAGGTTCCCCGCTACAGCTCAACCTTCACCTTCAGCGCCGCTCGCGCCGAGGCGGCAGCTCTGGCCGCCCGCGTCGCCCTGCCGCCCCTGCCAGCGGGATTCGATGGGGCTCAGCTTCGCGAGTCGGTCGGACCTGGGATCGCCGTGGTTTACGGCATCGGCAGGCAATCTCTTCCCCTCTCCCTGTCCGACCTGTTCGGCGGCCACCACGCCAGCCGGCGGATGTGTACCTCGGGGAGTGTCTGTGCCTCGCCGAGCGCACGCTCGATCAGCGATGCCAAACTGCCCACCTTGGCGCTGCTGGCGGTAAGGGCCCCAGTTCTGGATTCGACCGGGGTCAGCGTGTCGCAGCTGGAGAACTACCTGCTCAGCCTGCCCTTCCTGCCCGCTTCGCTGGTGACCGCGATTCACCAGCTGGGCAATCCCATCGACACTTTGCCTATCCCCATCCTGACCAACCTGGGTCAGGCCCAACCGGCCACGGTCCACGGCCAGAAGGCGGTGTTGTTCGCCGCCGGCAGCCCGCTGGTGGCGGCGGTTGTCTGGGAGCAGAACGGTGTGGTTCGAGCCATTGGCGGTCTGGTCGACTCGGGCACGGTGCTGAGCCTGGCCGGTGGCTGAGGGCGTCGTCGAATTCCCGGTCGCTGATGAAGACCTCCTCAACTCGGAGGCATCGGCGCTCCCTGACAGTCCCGCCATCTACGTCAGCCAGCTGACCAAGACCTACGGCCAGACCCCGGCCCTCTCCGGGCTCAGCATGTCCGTCCCTCGGGGCGAGGTGTTCGGCTTTCTGGGACCCAACGGCGCGGGCAAGACGACCCTGGTGAAGATGCTCCTGGGTCTGGCGCGCCCCACCTCCGGGGAGAGCATGGTCCTGGGCTCGCCGGCTGGCTCCCTGGACGCCCGCCGCCAGGTGGGCTATCTGCCTGAGCTCTTCCGCTATCAGGGATGGCTGACGGCCCGGGAGGTGCTTGCGCTGCATTGCCGCCTGGCCCAGCTGGAACGCTCAGCTTGGCCCGACGCGATCCGAGGCGCCCTGGCGACAGTTGGGCTCGCCTATCGGGCCGACGACCGCGTCAGCGGCTTCTCCAAGGGGATGCAGCAGAGACTCGGTCTCGGCGTGGCGCTCCTGGGCAGCCCCCAGTTGGTGCTCCTGGACGAGCCCACGTCGGCGCTCGATCCGGTCGGCCGCCATGACGTCCGGGAGATCGTGCGCCGACTGCGTGACCAGGGGGTGGCCGTCTTTCTTAACTCTCATCTTCTGTCCGAAGTCGAGCAGGTCTGTGACCGGGCGGCGGTTGTCGACCACGGTCGGGTGATCGCTACCGGGCGCCTGGCCGAGCTGCTGGGTCGTCCCCAGGTCAGGGTGCGTTGCACCGGGTTGGGGGCGGAGGCCCGAGGGGAGCTGAGCACCTTTGGCAAGATCCTCGACGACGAGGGCTGGCTGACCGTCTCGGCGATCGATCCCAGCCGGGTGCCGGACCTGATCGCCGCCATCGTCGCGGCGGGAGGCCGCATCTACGCGGTGGACCCGGGCCAGCAGACCTTGGAAGAACGCTTCTTGCAGCTGATCGGGGACAGCTGATGGCGATATGGGTGATCGCCAGCCTAACCTGGCGAGAGCTGGTCCGGCGCAAGCTGGTGCTTGCCCTTTTGGCCCTCACCGGGATTGTGATCGGCGTCACGGGGTGGGGCTTCTCCCGGGTCCCCAGCCTCCACCTGGCCGGCCATCCGCTGACGCAGGGGGAGATTCACACCGCGGCAGCCCAGCTGCTGCTCTTGGTCATGTTCATGTTCAGCTTCGTCTTGGCCCTGACCTGTGCCTTCCTGGCCGCCCCCGCCGTCGCCGGCGAACTGGAATCCGGAGTCGCCCAGAGCCTTCTCTCCCGCCCTCTTCGCCGCCGTGACCTGCTGCTCGGGAGGTGGCTGGGACTCTCTTTGCCGATTGCCATATACACCGCGGTGTCGGTGGCCCTGGAGTTCGCCTTGGTCGACTGGACTACCGGTTACTGGCCGCGCCTGGCGATTGCCTCCGGAGCGGCTCTGCTGGTGGAGGGCCTGATCCTGCTGACCTTCACCCTGGCCCTCAGCACGCGGATCTCGGCGATCACGGCGGGAGTGATCTCGGTGATCGCCTTCGGGACCATGTGGCTGGGCGGCGTCGCCGGTGCCTTCGGTCAGGTCTTTCACAACGCGGCCATCACCAACGTCGGGGTGGCCACCCACTTTTTGCTGCCCACCGACGGGCTCTGGCACGCTGCCGTCTACGCCATGGAGCCGTCGTCCTTCGCGGGCGAGGCTTCCCGGGGTCTGGGCAGTACCTTCGCCTCGGCCACGGGGCCGACGGTCGCCTACTTGGTCTGGGTCGCCGTCTGGATGGTCGTTGTCCTCGGCCTGGCGCTATGGAGCTTCGAGTACCGGGAGGCCTAACAGGCTGGCCCAGCCGCTTAGAGGGAGAGCAGTTCCCGGGAGCCGTTACCCTCGACGATGTCGGCGAGCGGCAACGATAGATCAATCTCGGGCATGGATTCAGAACGCACTTTGACCGAGATTCGTGAACTAAGGCGCAGGCCGGCCACCCGGACGCAGTCGCGAAGGAAGGGGAAGGCGAGCAGAACCAGCTGGTTGGAGAGCCGGTTGAGTAGCGCCCGGCCGGGATCGGGAGCAGTATGCTCCAGGCTCCGGTCGCGGAAGGCCATCACGGTCACCTCGTCGGTGAGCTTGATCGGGTCGGTCCAGCTGTAAGCCTCGCCCAGGCCGTCGCAATCGACGTAGCGCTCCCGCTGCGGAAAAAGCCGCAGCGGTTGCTCCAGGGAGGCCAGCGACTGGGCGTCTCCCTCCACGAAGAAAGGGATGTCGGGGAGGCCCCGGGCTTCGGGCTGGCTTGGGTAGCGGACGCTGAAGCCGACTGTTTCCACGCCCCAGAAGGGATTGGGTACCTTGATCCAGAAATCGCTAGGGGTGCTGGGCACGCTTGTTCGCCGAGCATAGCGCACCACACCGCTCAGAAGCAGGCCCGGAAGAGCGGATCAGGGTGGCGGGGCAAATTCGGCCGACCAGAGCGCATCGACCAGGGTTCGGGTCTCTGCCAGACCGCCGCTGTTGTCGATCACCCAGTTGGCCAGTTCGCGCTTGCGACTGAGCGGCATCTGAGAGGCGATCCGCTGCCGTGCCGCCGCCTCGGAGAGCCCGGTGCGCTGCCGCAAGCGCAGGAGCTGGGTCGGGGGATCGACCCAGACCACCAGGACGCCATCGAACTCCTCGGCCCGCTCGGCTTCGTAGAGGAGGGGGACGTCGTAGACGACGAGGTCGGCTCCCGACTCCAGGGCCTGTTGGATCTCCTGCCGGCTCAGGTCGAGGACCCGGGGATGGACGATCGCGTTGAGACGCTGGCGGGCCGCCTCGTCGCTGAAGACCAGTTGGCCGAGTTGGGCTCGATTCAGCGAGCCGTCCTCGGCGATGACCGCGTCACCGAAGGCCTGGGAGATCTCGGCCAGCGCTGGGCTGTGCAGTCTGACCGCGTCTCGGGCCAGCTTGTCGGCGTCGACCACCCAGGCTCCCTTCTCGCCGAGCATCGCGGCCACGGTCGACTTACCGCTGGCGACTCCCCCGGTCAGCCCGATCACCCGGCTCACGCTGGGGGCCCTTCCTCTCTGTCCCCGGCCTGTGGTGGGCGCACGAAGCAGGCGTCGGGGTCGAGCAGGCGCTCCAGTCTCGTGCCCGGGGTGTGGACTCTGACACCGCGCCGGGCCGGGACCCCGATCTCCCAGCCCTGGCGGAAGAGATCCCGTGCCTCGGCCAGGGTCGTGACTTGGGAGATGGCGCTGCCATCGGTCATCTGCAGGGTGGGGGTGCGGGAACCGGGGTATCCCAGGGCAACTTCGCCGCCGCTCTCCAGGAGGAAGCTGAGCTCGGAGAAGGCGGGCTCACCAAATGAGGGCGGGTCGGGGGCCTCGATCAGTCCCGCCAGGGAAGGTGCGGCGCCCTCTTTTACCTGATCGCGCACTTGCTTGCGCTTCTGGATGTGCTGCTGGCGCTCCCGGCGCCGGACCTCAGTCTGGACCGCCGCGCCGTCTCGGGTCAGCCGGTGGAGGCGGCGCTGGAAAGGTGCCATCTCCTCGCGGATGCGGCGCTCGGCCGCGTCGACCATGGCCACCAGCGCCTGGAGCTGCTCGTCGCTGAGCCCAGCGAACTCGTCGGCCGCGGGGAGCGAGACATCCGCCGGCTCCAAGGGTGCCTCCGGGTCGGCCACACAGCTAGCCTACACAAGGTGGCCGCGCCGGGCCCCGCCCAACGGGAGGACAAGCGACGGACGATCTAGTCCGGATGGAGCGAGACGGCAGGGTGGCCTGGATCACCATCGACCACCCTCCCGCCAACTCTCTCAGCCAGCTGGTCCTGGCCGGCCTCCGGGCCGCCTTCACCGAGGTGGCCAACGACAACTCCCTGGGGGCGGTGGTGCTGACCGGGGCCGGGGATCGCTTCTTCGTCGCCGGGGCCGACATCAAGGAGTTCGTGAGCCAGGGAGCGGATGGCACCCGGAGCAAGATCGCCGATGGCCAGCAGCTGACCCTGGAGATGGAGGCGCAGCGGTATCCCATCGTGGCCGCCATCAACGGCTTTGCCCTGGGGGGTGGCCTGGAGCTGGCCATGGCCTGCGACTTGCGGGTGGCCAGTGCCACCGCCAAGCTGGGGCAGCCGGAGATTCTGCTGGGGATCATCCCCGGCTGGGGCGGAACCCAGCGACTCCCCCGTCTGGTGGGGCGGGGCCGAGCTCTGGAGCTTCTGCTAACAGGCGAGCAGATCGACGCAGAGCACGCCCTGGAGATGGGCCTAGTCAACCAGGTGGTCGGACCTGGTGAGCTGCGGCAGGCGGCTCAGGACCTGGCCACCAGGCTGGCCGAGCAGGCTCCTCTGGCCCTGGCAGCGATCAAGCGCGCGGTAGGAAAGGGGCTGGACCAGCCCCTACACGATGGCCTGGAGACGGAACTCGGTGAGTTCGACGCCGTCTTCCGCAGCGGAGATGCCAAGGAGGGCATCTCCGCCTTCACCCAAAAGCGCCCGGCGAAGTGGACCGGAGAGTAGAGGTCAGTCCGTACCATGGCCCCAGTGAGCCAAGAGAGCCCCGGGGACAAGTCCGTTACCGCTGACGACCCCAACCTGAGCATCGCCGGAGCCCGCCAGCGGAGAGGACCCTTCTGGATGGAGGAGCCCAGCTGGTTTCTTTTCCTCTCCCTGCTCGTCTTCGGGGCGGGGCTGGTCCTCTTCCTGGTCGCGGTGGGATTCGACCGGCCGTGATCTGGCTCAACCCGGTCGCCCTCCTGCTACTGCTCGAACTGACGGGATTCCTCTTCGCGGTCCGGCTGGCTCCGCTGCTGCGTTCGATGGAGGCGGCCCAGCCCGACCGGCGCTGGGACCACCTGGGGCAAAGGACCTGGGGCGTCGTGGTTTTCGTGCTGGGCCAGCGCCAACTGCTGCGCTGGCCGCTTAGCGGGCTCGCCCATTTCCTCATCTTCTGGGGCTTCGTAATCCTCAATTTGGAGATCCTGGAGGCCGCTCTGGAGGCGCTCCTACCACCGCTGAACCTGGAGCAGCAGCTGTGGTGGGGACCGGTCGCCTTCGCCCAGGAGCTGCTGGCGGTGGCGGTGCTGACGGGGCTCGCGGTGGCGGCCCTCAACCGCTACCTGCTGCGGCCGCGGCGCTTTCAGGGCAGCCACCAGCTCGATGCCACCCTGATCCTGCTCTTGATCGCGCTGGTGATCCTGACTCAGATCGGCCTCTATGCCACCCAGATCGCAGCCGGCACCGATCACCTGGTCAACCTGCGGCCGGTGTCAGCGGCGGTGGCCCAGGTCTTCCGGGGCGTCCCCGGGCAGGGCATCTGGGCCTGGCACGAATTCTTCCTCTGGGCCCACCTGGGGCTGATCGCCGCCTTCGCCGTCTACCTGGCCCACAGCAAGCATCTGCACATCCTCACCGCCGCTCCCAACGTCTTCTTCCGCAGCCTGGAGCCGCCCGGACGCCACCTACCCCAGCTCGACATCGAGACGGCCGAGCACTTTGGATTGGCCAAAGTGGACCAGCTCACCTGGAAGCAGGAGCTGGACCTGGCCACCTGCACCGAGTGCGGCCGCTGCCAGAGCCATTGCCCCGCCTTCAACACCGGCAAGCCGCTCTCGCCCAAGCTATTCATCACCGACCTCCGCGACGGTTGGTACGCCCAAGCCCGAGAGCAGGCGCCGCCCCCCAGCTACTGGACGACCCAGGGCGAGAAGGCGCCTGCTGCCGAGGCTCCCCGGGACGGCCAGCTGCTCGACTGGAGTGTGCTCGAGGAGACGCTCTGGTCCTGTACCACCTGCGGCGCCTGCGTGGAGGAGTGCCCGGTCCTGATCGAGCACGTGCCGGCCATCGTCGAGATGCGCCGCAGCCTGGTCCTGGAGGAGTCGCGCTTGCCCAAGGAGGCCCGGACAGCGCTGGAGTCGATGGAGCAGAGAGGCAACCCCTTCGGCATGGCGGCGGACACCAGGATGCGCTGGGCCGACGGGCTGGAGGTCCCCCTTCTAGCAGACAATCCTGACGCCGAATACCTCTACTGGGTCGGTTGCGCCACCGCCTTCGACGAGTCCAACTGGCCCATTGCCAGGGCCACCGTGGCCATCCTCAAAGCGGCGGGGATCAGCTTCGCCATTCTCGGCCAGGAAGAGATTTGCAACGGTGACCCGGCCCGGCGGCTGGGCAACGAGTACCTCTTCCAAACTCAGGCAGAGCAGGTGGTCAATAAGTTGCAGGCACGGTCAGTACGCAAGGTGATCGCCACCTGTCCCCACTGCTTCAACACCTTGGCCAATGAGTACCCCGATCTGGGCGGTACCTACGAGGTGATCCACCACACCCAGCTGTTTGCCCAGCTTCTCGAGGAGGGTCGGATCAAGCTCAAGCAGCCCTTGCAGACAGGAGCTCTGACCTACCACGACCCGTGCTACCTGGGGCGTTGGAACGGTGAGTACGACGCTCCCCGCAAGGTGCTCCAGGCCATACCCGGTGCCCAGTTGGTCGAGATGAAGCGCACCCGCAACGAGGCCATGTGCTGTGGCGCCGGCGGGGGCCGCATCTTCATGGAAGAGAACCGAGGCGAAAGGATCAACCGCGTTCGCGTCAAGCAGGCCGAGGAGACTGGCGCGACAACGGCCGCCCTGGCCTGTCCCTTCTGCGCCACCATGTTCACTGAGGGGATCAGCTCGCAAGAGATGCCACTCAAGAGCCGCGATATCGCGGTGCTGGTGGCGGAGTCGATGGGGTTGAGCACGTCGCTCTGAGGGACGCCAACGGTACTCAGACCGCCGGTACAAAACCCGGGAAAAGCTTGCTGTTCGTCTCCCAGTCCTTGCTCTGCTAGCGATACCGCGGAGACCGCCATTAGCGAGACCACCACCGGCCGCTACATCAGGATCTCATCGGTAGAGCTCCCTAAACCTGGCGCTGGGGACAGCGCGGCGTGGGACTCAGGCCGCCTTTTCCGCTCCCCCGGTGAGCCTTTACGGAGATGGTCATAATCGAGTGGTGGCGGCGGATTCAGGCTTGACCGCGATCGATCACATCGGTCTTGCCGTCGTCGATCTGGACGCTGCCGTGGCCTTCTATCAGGATCTTCTCGGGGCGCCCCCCAGCCATGCCGAGGCGGTCCCCGTGGACGGCGTCAGCACCGTCTTCTTTGAGATTGGCGGGTCCAGCCTGGAGCTCTTGGGCAGCACGCGCGAAGACTCCCGGGTGGCGCGCTTTCTGGAGCGCCGAGGCGAGGGTTTGCACCACATCGCCTACCTGGTGGAAGACATAGAGAAGGAGTTGCGCAGCTGGCGCGACCGAGGAGCTGAGCTCATCGACGAGCAGCCTCGGCTGGGTGCCAAGGGGCGCCTGGTGGCGTTCATCCACCCCAAGTCAGCGCACGGCGTCCTGACCGAACTCTGCCAGCGACGAGATCTCCTGCCGTGAGCTCGGACTCCGCCGTTCCCCGCTTCGAGGAGACCGAGTCGGAGCTGCCCCTGGACCCCTGGTACGGGACGGGCTCACCCGAGCCGCCGCCTCCGGGGGATCCGCCTTACACCAGGGGAACCCGACCGGAGGGATACCGGAAACGGCTTTGGACGATGCGTCAGTACGCCGGGTTCGGTTCGGCGGCGTCCACCAACCAGCGCTTCCACTATCTCCTCGCTCGTGGCCAGACCGGTCTATCGGTGGCCTTCGACCTGCCCACTCAGATGGGCTACGACTCGGATGCGCCGGAGGCGGCCGGGGAGGTGGGCAAGGTGGGCGTGGCCATCGACACCCTGGATGACATGAAGGTGCTCTGTCAGGGATTGCCACTGGACCGGGTCACCACCTCGATGACCATCAATGCCCCGGCCAGCCTGCTCCTGCTGATGTACCAACTGGCGGCGGAGTCGAGCGGCATCGCCGCCGAGCTGCTCGGGGGGACCATCCAGAACGACATCCTCAAGGAGTACGTGGCCCGGGGCACCTACATCTTCCCGCCCCGGCCGAGCATGCGCCTGGTCACCGACACGCTTACCTACTGCCATGAGCACCTGCCCCGCTGGCATCCCATCTCCATCTCCGGCTACCACATCCGGGAGGCCGGTGCGACGGCTCCCCAGGAGCTGGCTTTCGCGCTCAGCGACGGCATCGCCTACGTGGAGGCGGCCCTGAGCGCGGGCCTGGGGCTGGAGCAGTTCGCTCCCCAACTGAGCTTTTTCTTCAACGTGGGCAACGACTTCTTTGAGGAGGTGGCCAAGTTCCGCGCCGCCCGGGCGCTCTGGTCCGCCATCATGCATGACCGCTTCGGGGCCCAGGGCGAGCGCAGCTGCCAGCTTCGCTTCCATGCCCAGACCGGGGGAGCCACCCTGACCGCGCAGCAGCCCCTGAACAATGTGGTGCGGGTCTCGCTGCAGGCCCTGGCCGCAGTGCTGGGGGGAGCCCAGTCACTGCACACCAACTCCTACGACGAGGCCCTGGCGCTGCCCTCCGAGGAGGCGGCCACCGTGGCCCTGCGCACCCAGCAGCTGCTGGCCTTCGAGTCCGGCGTCGCCCGGGTCGCCGATCCTCTTGGAGGATCTCACCTGGTGGAGCAGTTGACGGCGCAGCTGATCGAGGCGGCGACGGAGCTGATCCAGGAGGTGGACGTTCGGGGCGGGGCGGTAGCCGCCATCGAGCAGGGCTTCTACCAAGAGCAGATCCAGGATGCCGCCTACCGTCACCAAGAGCTGGTCGAGGCGGAGCAGCGCATCATCGTCGGGGTCAACCGCTTCCAGGACGAGACCCCAGTCGATATCCCCATCCTCAAGGTGGATCCCGAGTTGGAGAGAGGCCAGCGAGAGCGCCTGGCACGCCACCGCCTTGAGCGGGACGAGGAGGCGTCCGATCGGGCCCTGGCCCGCGTTGAGAATGCCGCCGGCGGCAGCAGCAACCTGCTTCCGGTGATGGCGGAGGCGCTCCGTGCCGGAGCGACCCTGGGCGAGATCTGCAACCGGCTGCGGGCAGTTTTCGGCGCCTACCAGCCGCGGGCCACCAGCTGAGCCACTGGCGGTCGGTTCGAGATCAGGTCGGGGGTGTGTTTCTGGGCCGGACTCGCAGCGAGGTGCCCAAGACGCTGGGATAGGCGGCGTCATGGAACAGCTTGGCGGTGACCGGTCGCAGTCCCAGTGGGGCGTGGACGAACGCCAGAGCGGCAGCCAAGGCTCCCAGCAGGGGACCGACCAGGTAGATCCACAGGGACGAGTAAAGCCCTGAGATGACGGCCGGCCCGATGCTCCGGGCCGGGTTCATGCTGCAGTCGGTGTAAGGCGCGCCGCGCCAAACCAGAAGCGCGATCACGATCCAGAGCGCCAGTGGCGTCCAGCGGGCAGTTTTCGCCGACGACGTGAAGGCGAAGAGGGCCAGGATCAGGACTGCGGTCAGGAGCGCCTCGATGCCGATGGCGGCCAGCGGCGTCACGCCGGGATGGGGGCTTGTTCTGCCGTCCTGGACGGAAATGGCGACCGGACCCCAGAGCAGGCGAAGCAGGCCCACACCAACCAGAGCACCGACGACCTGGTAGCTGAGGTAACCGACCAGGTCGGAGCGGGAGACATGTCCACTCGACCAGAAGGCCAGGGTCACTGCCGGATTCAGGTGGGCCCCGCTGAGGCGCCCCAGCGGAGAGATGGCCACCAGACTGCCGGTGCCGGCGAAGAGGAGTCCGGTAAGGAGCAGCCGGAGTGAGGCGGAGGAGATCAACCCTGGCATCGGCGAGCCCTGGCCGAAGTCGAGGCAGACGGCGCTCAGTCCGCCCAGCACCAGGAGAGCGGTGCCCGTGCCTTCGGCCGTCCATTCCGCCCAATGCCAGCCATTGCGGGGGGGATGACCGAGAGAGGGCGGAGCCAGCTGACCGCCGCGGCCCCGATCCGCCACGGTACTCACCAGGGTTGGCTCCGGGCCGCAGCCGCCACGAGCCCGCACTGGGCTGTCTCCAGATGGACGAAGATGACCGAATGATCAAGCCCAAGTCGCCGCCGGGCGGGGACGAAGCCCAGCGCTCCGTGCCCCGCGCCGCCAAGGACGAGCGGCGGCCAACCGCAGCCCCGAGTGCCAACGAGCGCTTGATCAATCAGCTGCGCAAGCGTCGTCATGATGCCGTGCACCGCGACGGCGAGCCGGAGCGCGTGCAGCGCAGCAGGGGCAAGCTCACCGCTCGGGAACGTATCAAGCGCCTGCTCGACCCAGAAAGCTTCGTCGAGCTGGACGCCTTTGTGACCCACCGTTCGATCCAGTTCGACATGGCCGAGCGCCGCGCCCTGGGTGATGGGGTGGTCACCGGTTTCGGCCTGATTGCAGGTCGACAGGTGTTCATCTTCTCCCACGACGCCTCCTTTATGGGAGGCTCTCTGGGTGAGGCCTTCGCCGAGAAGGTGTGCAAGGTGATGGACCTGGCGGAGCGCACCGGCGCCCCGGTAATCGGCATCAACGACAGCGCCGGGGCGCGCATCCAAGAGGGCGTGGTATCGCTGGCCGGCTACGCCGACATCTTCTACCGCAATGTCCGCGCCAGCGGGGTGGTTCCCCAGTTGTCGATCATCGCCGGACCCTGCACCGGTGGTGCCGTTTACTCGCCCGCCATCACCGACTTCACCTTCATGGTGCGCAAGGTGGGCTACATGTTCATCACCGGACCGGAGGTAGTTCGGGTGACCACCGGAGAGAATGTCGACCAAGAACAGTTGGGCGGAGCCGACGTCCACTCCCGGCGCAGTGGGGTCGCCCACTTCGAAGCCAAGAATGAAGACGAGGCGTTTCTCCAGGTTCGCGAGTTGCTCGCTTTTCTTCCCCAGAACAGTTGGGAGGCGCCCCCGCTGCGGGAGAGCTCCGATCCCAGTGACCGGTCCGATGTGGAGCTGCAGGAGATCATTCCGGAAAGCCAGAACATTCCCTACGACATGCGCGACGTCATCACCCGAGTGTTTGATGACGGTGCTTTCCTCGAGGTGCAGCCGCTCTATGCCCCCAACCTGGTCGTTGGCTTTGCCCACCTGGATGGTGAGAGCGTGGGCGTGGTGGCCAATCAACCGCGCCATCTGGCCGGGGCACTGGACATCAACGCGTCGGTAAAAGGTGCACGATTTGTGCGCTTTTGTGATGCCTTCAACATTCCCTTGGTGACCTTCGTCGACGTCCCCGGCTTCCTCCCCGGAACCGAGCAGGAGTATGGCGGCATCATCCGCCACGGAGCCAAGTTGCTCTACGCTTTCGCCGAGGCGACAGTTCCCAAGCTGACCGTGATTACGCGCAAGGCCTATGGCGGCGCCTACGACGTCATGTGCAGCAAACACATCGGGGCCGATTACAACGTGGCCTGGCCCTCGGCGGAGATTGCCGTCATGGGGGCGGAGGGAGCGGTCCAGTTCTTGGGTCGGCCGCGCCCTGGGCAGGCCCTAGTCGACCGGGAGGCTCTGATCGCCTCCTACCGCGAGCAGTTCGCCAATCCCTATCAGGCGGCCGAGCGCGGCTACATCGATGATGTCATCGAACCCCGGCACACCCGGCCGGCCCTGGTAGCGGCCCTGCGCATGGCCAGGACCAAGCAGGTGCCCGCTCCCCATCGTCGTCACGGCAATATCCCCCTCTGAGTGCTGGGCCCGGCTCCTGGGACAAGGAGCTCGACGAAGGACATCTAAACTGAGGCCTACGAGGCGGCGGCCGGATGCACCGGCCCATGGGAGGCGCCGGTGAAGCTGCTCGAACATCAGGCCAAGGAACATCTGCGCCGAGTTGGGATCGAGTGCCCCACGGGACGGGTGGCTCGTTCCCCCCAGGAGGCGGAGAAGGCCGCCCAGGAGATGGGTCCGGTGGTGGTCAAGGCCCAGGTACCGATCGGGGGGAGGGGAAAGGCAGGAGGGGTCAAGCTAGCCCAGACTCCGGCCCAAGCCCATGCCGCCGCTGCGGCGATCCTGGGCATCGAGATCCACGGCTACAGCGTCCCATCGGTGCTCTGCGAGGAGGCCCTCGAGATAGCCAAGGAGATTTACCTGGGCGTCACCGTGGACCGGGATCGCCGTTCGATGGTGGTCATCCTGTCCTTCGCCGGCGGCATGGAGATCGAGGAGGTGGCGGAACACTCCCCCGAGAAGATCGCCAAGCTCTGGCCCGACCCCTTCGCCGGCCCCCAGCCCTTCCAGATCCGGGAGTTGACTCTGCGGGCCCTGGAGGCGGTGGGCGGGGACGAGACCCTGCCCAAGGCTCGCTATCTGGCCGAGCTGGTCCCGGTGGTGCAACGCCTATTTCAACTCTCCCAGGAGCTCGACGCCAGCCTCTGTGAGATCAACCCGCTGGTGGTGACCAAGAGCGGCCAGGTGATTGCCGGAGACGCCAAGATCGAAATCGACCAGAATGCCGAGTTCCGCCATCACGACCTAGTCCGCGAGCTGGGTCCGGATGCGTCGGCCGCCACCAGTGGCGAGGATTCCCTCGAGGTCGAGGCCCGGCGCCGGGGGCTGACCTACGTCCATCTGGGGGGCAGCGTGGGCATCATTGGCAACGGGGCAGGCCTGGTCATGAACACGTTGGACCTGGTCAAGCAGCACGGTGGCACCGCCGCCAACTTCCTCGATATCGGCGGCGGCGCCAAGGCGGAGGTGGTCAAGCAGGCGCTGGAGATGCTCCTGCTCGACCCTGCCGTCAAGGGGGTCTTCGTCAATATCTTCGGGGGGATCACCCGCGGCGACGAGGTCGCCCGGGGCCTGATCAGCGCTCGCGACGAGCTTGGCCTGCACCTACCTCTGGTGGTCCGTATGACCGGCACTCGAGAGGAGGAGGGGCGCCAGCTGCTTGAGGAAGCAGGGATCACCCCGGCGGTTTCGGCTGCCGAGGCGGCGCGCAAGATCGTTGAGCTGATCGGAGCTGGGGGAGGGGGTTGAGATGAGCATCCTTCTCAATCGCAACTCCAAGGTGCTGATCCAGGGAATGACCGGGAGCGAAGGGTCGTTCCACACCCAGCAGATGCTCGACTTCGGCACCCAGGTGGTGGCCGGAGTCTCGCCCGGTAAGGGCGGCAGCAAGCACTTGGGCCTGCCCGTCTTCGACACCGTCCTGGAGGCGGTCCAGGCGACCGGCGCCGACACCGCCGGAGTCTTCGTACCGCCGCCCTTTGCCGCCGACGCCATCATGGAATCGTCGGC
>Ga0307373_10001424_pt1 | contig 44951 bp, 41 predicted proteins | sample OX2MG_FD_202534 | JGI IMG/M metagenome (GOLD analysis project Ga0307373, IMG submission 202534) | Soil microbial communities from Risofladan, Vaasa, Finland - OX-2 | ecosystem: Environmental > Terrestrial > Soil > Coastal area > Acid sulfate soil | place: Finland: Risofladan, Vaasa | collected...
TACGGTATGAGCGCGAGCATTTGGGAGCGCATCGAACGCGAGCAAACCGCACAGCGTCCCGGGTGGGCGGGCGCCGTCGCGGCACTCCTGCGCCCGGCCATCGCCGTACCCGCCGCAGCGGCACTCCTCGTTGCCGCCTACTTCGGGGTGACGGCTCTACAGCACGGCCCGGCTCGGCCTTCGATCGAAGCAGCGTTCTACTTGAACGATCACGCCGCGCTCACGCGCACCGTGCCTTTTAGCGAAGGCGGCTCGGTCGTGCCCTCGACCCTGGCCAGCGATAACGTAGGCACCGATCAGCAAGCGATCGCGCTCACCGGCTCGACATCGGAATCGAATGGATCTCCGTAAGCGCGGTTTTCTCGTCTGCGCGGGCGCGCTCTGCGCGCTTGCGCTGACGCTTGGAGCTACCGCGCCGAAGCCCGCCTCCATTGCGCTGCTACGCGACGCGATGGATGCGCCGGCCCACATCTCGTACATCGGCGAAGTCCAAACGATGCGGATCGGCAAAAAACAATCGGAGGCTGCCGTCTACCGCGTCTATCATCGCGCGCCGAATTTGACGCGCCGATGGTATCTCGCACCGCAAGATCTCTACGGCGACTCGATCGTCTCGCGCGGCAAAACGACGTACTCGGTAGACATCAAACGAAAACGCATCGTCGTGACGCAAGACGACGCGAGCGACGACCAGGTCACCGAAGACGATAATTTTGGATTGCTCGCGAGCAACTATCGCGCGTTGGCGGAGCCGAGCGAATCGATCGCCGGCCGTCGCACCGACGTCATCGCCCTGGTGAACAACTACACCGGGCAGACGACGATGCGCGTCTGGATCGACGATGCGACCAAGCTGCTCCTACAGAAAGAACAATTCGCCCCCGACGGTTCGCTGGTCACCGAGATGCGGTATACCGCCATCCATTTTACCAATTCGATTCCGAACCAATTCTTCGCGATTCCATCGCACCTGCAATCGGTCAAAGGGCCGGACCCCGGCGAACCCAGCCAGGATTACACGCGCATCGTGAAAGCGGCGGGCTTCCAGGCGCGCAGTCCCAAGTATCTTCCCGACGGATTCTTCGCCGTAGCCGGCGACGTGATGGACGTACACGGTATTCGCACGCTCCATTTGCTGTACTCCGACGGCATCCGAACCGTCTCGCTGTTCGAGAACGCACGCGGCGCCGCGGTCGACCTCTCAGCCTACAAAGCAACCAAGATCACGATCGAGCACCACGATGCCGAATACGTGGTCGATGGCCCCACGACGTTGCTGACGTGGTCCGAGCAACACTTGCATTTCGCGCTCGTCGGCGAACTCGACCGCGCCGAACTCCAACGCATCGCCATCTCGGTCGTTCCGTAGCCGCTTCGGGCCGCTAGTCGCCCGAGAGATCTTCGATGCGATCCAGCAGTAGCGACTCGCGCGCGGGGATTGCGGATGCGTGCGCGCCGCTCGGCGCATAATCGCCGCGATCCACGCACCGCGCTATCAGCGCGATCGACGCTGCGAGCGCATCGATGTCGTAACCGCCTTCGAGAACGTAGGCTACGCGACCGCCGCAGAACGCTCCGGCCACCGCGCCGATGGCGGCGGCCAAGGCTCCGGCGGCTTCGACCTCAACCCCTAAATCGCCGACCGGATCGCCGCGAACGTAGTCGAAGCCGGCGCTGACGACGATGGCCGATGGGCGCAGCCGTCGCACGACCTGCGTCAACAGGCGCTCCCAAATGGCGACGAAAGCTTCGGTCGCAATCCCCCTTACCGGCAGCGGGACGTTTGCTATGAGCGCGTCACCCCGCATCTCGCTCTCTTGTCCGGTTCCCGGATAAGCCGGTGACGCATGCGTCGAGACGTACGAGAGGCCGTCGCCGGCGACGCTTTGCGTGCCGTTGCCGTGGTGGTAATCGAAATCGACGATCAACACGTCGCCCCCGTGCCGTGCTTGATATGCGCGGGCGGCGATCGCCGCGTTATTAAAGAGGCAAAAGCCCATACCGCGCGCGGATTCGGCGTGATGGCCCGGCGGTCGCACCAACGCGAACGCCGCCTCTCCCGCGGCCGCCGCATGCTCGAGCGCGACGATCGCACCGCCGGCTGCACGGCGTGCAATCGTTAGCGAGTGCGCGTCGACGACGACGTCGCCGGTGGAGAGATAGCGCGGCGTCTCCAGCGCGCCGATCTCTCGTTTGACCAATTCGAGATACGCCGCATCGTGCACGCGCACGATGTCGGCGTCGGTCGCGTCGCGCGCGGCGAGCGTGTGGTTCAAAAGCCCGCGCGCCCGTAAACGCGCAGCGACCACCTCCACGCGGTCGGGCGATTCAGGATGCCCGAGCCCGCGGAGATGGTCGCCGTAGATGTCGTCGGTGACGAAGCGCAACGAGGTTGCCGCCCGGCGGTTAGCCCTTCTTTTTCTTTGCGGGAACCGGCTTGGAGAGCTGCGCGATCGCGGCTACCACCTGCTTGTACAGGGGGCTACCGCGCTTCATCAGCGGCAGAACGCGGCGATACGCGTGGAGGGCCTTATCGCGCTGATTCGTCTGCTGGTACGCCTTACCGGCCATGAACAGGTACTCCGGCTGCGCCGTTAAGAACTGCGGAGCGGCCTTATCGAGAACGTCGAAGATCTGCGAGGCTTCCTTGTAATTCTTCAGCTCGAAATCCGCACCGGCGATGCACCCGAGCGTCTGGGGCGAACGCTGGATCTGGAAGCTCTTGCTGCAGGCATCGCGTTGTCCGGTGTAGTTGTGGGAGGCGAAATATGCCTGGCCCAAAAGGGCGAAGCCCTGCGCATTGGGCGCGGCAACGGTCAGACGCTTGAGATATCCGATCGCGTCGGTGATCTTATTCTGTCCGAGGGCTACCTGTCCGAGCGAGAGGAGCGCGGGGCCATTGTTCGGGTCGAGGCCGAGCGCCAATTGCCATTGCTGCTGCGCGCTAGTGATGTTCTTCTGCGAGGCAAAGTAATCGCCGTACGCGACGCGCGCCTGCGCGTTCTTCGGAAATTGGGCGAGCAGTTGTTGGAAGACGGCCGTCGCCTGGTCCGGCTTCTTCTCGCCCGAAAAGTACGCAGCCTTACGAACGAGGATCGCGACTTTTTCATCGTCGGTCGTGGCAGCCACGAACGCGTCATCGTAAGCCGAGGACGCGTGCGCATCGTCGTGCTGACGAGCGTAGAGATCGGCCTTGAGCGTGAGAAGATCGACGTCCTTCGGCGAGACGGCGATCGCGCGATCGACGGCCTTTAACGCCATGGGGATGTTGTTCTGTTGAGCCCACGTTTGCGTGATCTCGTAGAGCGGCTGCGGATCTTTCGGATCGAGCGCATACGCTTTTTCAAATTCCGCACGCGCCTGATCCCACTTCTGCTCCGCACCGTAGACGGCGCCCAGGGCGCTGTATGCCTGCGGCTCCTTGGGATTAAACGTGACGGCACGGTTCGCGATGCGCTCTGCGTCGGTCGGACGGTTCGTTCGGAGGTAGAGCGTCGAGAGTTCGCCGAGCACGCCCAGGTTTGTCGGGTCGAGATTGGAGGCTTGCTCGAGGTCGGCAACCGCGGCCGGGATATTCCCCAACTGCTGCTGTGAGTAGCCGTCGAGGTAGTACACCTGCGCGGTCTTATTTCCGAGCTGCAAGAGATGCTGCGTGACTTGCACGGCGAGATCGGGGCGATTGATCCCCAAGAATTGTCCCGCGAGTTCGACCAGCGCTTGCTGGTCGTTTGGATTCGCTTTGAGCTTGGCTTGGAGCCGCGGGATCGCGACGCTCGGTGGCTCGGGCGATGCGGTCGGCAGTGGCGACGGCGACGCCGACGGGGTCGGCGACGCGGCCGGCTTTCCTCCGAAGAGTCCGGCATCGGCGTGGGGCGATGTAGCGGCAATGGCGGCGGCAAAACCGAGAGCCATCAGAGCGGCGAGAGCGAATCGTTTCAAGACGTCGTTTTCCTTTTTCAACGTAACGAACGCGGGAACGCCCGCATTCGTCACGCCATGGGTGTTTTTTAAGCCTTCGAGGCTTGGATCAGCTTGGTGAGTTCCGGTACGATAGCAAAAGCATCGCCGACAACCGTCAGATCCGAGAATTCGGCGATTGGGGCTTGGCCATCTTTGTTGATGGAGACGATCGTTCCCGAGGAACGCATCCCGACTTTATGTTGGATCGCACCCGAGATACCGACCGCGACGTACAGGTTCGGGCTCACCGTTTTACCGGTCTGTCCGATCTGCAGGCTATACGGTACCCAGCCCGCATCGGCCGCCGCGCGCGACGCACCGACGGCACCGCCGAGCGCGTCGGCCAGCGGCTTGAGCAGCGTTTCGAAGGGCCCCGGGCCACCCAGGCCGCGTCCCCCGGCAATCACTGCCGGCGCTTCCTCGAGCGCCATCTCGCCGGTGCCTTCTTCTACATCTTTATCGACCGCGAGCGCGTAGCTCGCCCCAGCCGGCTTGGCCAGCGCGGCAATCGATGCCCCGCTGCCGCCCGAAACCGCCGCGAACGCATTCGGGCGCACCGTGGCGATGCCGTAATCGGCCGGCTTGAGCAGGCACGTGGTGACCGCGGCGCCGCCCATTTTCGGTGAAATGCAGGCGACCGTGCCGCCTTCGATGCGAAACTCGGTGACGTCGGCGCCGATGCCGGCATGCAGCCGTCCGACAAGCCGCCCCGCCACATCCCGCCCGGTGAGCGTGTTGGGCACGAGGATCAGCGCCGGGCCGACGGCCTTTGCGGCGGCTTCGAGATAGTCGATGACCGGATCGAGGAGAAAGCCGTCGACGTCGGCATCGTCGTTGACGTGCACGGTGTCGAGCGGGTAGGCCTTGAGCTTTTCGGCAAGCGCGGTTGAGCCCGCACCGACGACCACCGCATGCGCCGTGCCGCCGAGCGAATCCGCCAGGGTACGAGCCTGCGTGGCGAGCTCGAAGGTCACCTTGGGCGTTTGGCCGTTCTTGTGTTGGACGTAAACGATGACGTTCTTCATCAGACCAGCTTCTTTTCTTTAAGGAAATCGAAGATCGCCTCGGCGCCTGACGGACCGTCGGCAGCCTCAACGATGCGACCCTTGCCGCGAGCGGCGGGCGGCGCGAAGCCGAGCAACTCGGTCTTCGAGCCGGCGGTTCCGACCGGCTGATCCAGGCCGAGATCGCTCAGTGCGAGCGTTGCGATCGTCTTTTTCTTTGCGCCCATGATGCCCTTGAGCGAGGCGTAACGCGGCTCGCCGAAGGTTAGGGCGGTCGTGATCACGCAGGGCAGCGGCCCGTGCACGATTTGATAACCGGTGTCGGTCTCGCGTTCGATCTGCAGCTTGCCCTCGACCACCTCGGCCTTGCGCGCGTTCGTCACCAGAGGCAAGCCCAGGTATTCGGCCAGCGCACCCGGCACGGCGCCGGTGCTGCCGTCGTCCGTGAGACCGCCGACGATCAGAAGATCGAACGGCTGTTTCTTGAGCGCGTGCGCGATGGCGTAGGAAGACGCCCAAACGTCGCTGCCTTCGAGCCCCGCGTCCGTTAGGAGCACGGCATCGTCCGCACCCATTGCGAGCGCCTTGCGGAGCGTCTCTTTGAGCGACTCGGGAGCCATAGAGAACACGGTGACGGTCGAATCGCCGCCAACCTTTTCTTTGATCTGCAGAGCCGCTTCGAGAGCGTACTCGTCATAGGGATTCAACACCGTTTCTACACCGGTGCGAACCAGCCGCTTCGTCGCCGGATCGATGCGTTTTTCCGCATTGGGATCCGGCACAAGCTTGACCGTAACCACGATCTTCACGTGGACTCATGACCTCGTAAGCGTGTGGGGGGAACCCGGGCCCATTAGTGCCGGGCCGCGTCTCTCCCTGCTGATATCCCGACGAGTTTGCGTAGCTGCGACTAAGGGCGCAGGGTCTTGCGAGCCCGCGCATACTGCGGCGGGACGAAAACTTCGGCCCCAAGCTGGTCGGCGGCAGTCCAGGCCCATCGCGGGTCGCGCAGGAAGCCGCGCGCCAGTTCCACCATATCGGCATCGCCTTCGGCGACGATGCGCTCGGCGAGCTGGGGGTCGACGATCATGCCGACGCTCATCGTAAAGATGGCCGCCTGTCTGCGAATCTCCCGCGAGAACTCCACCTGGTAACCGGGGCCCAACGGGATCTGTTGATCGGGCGAGAGGCCGCCGGACGAGACATCGATGAAATCGCATCCGCGCGCTTTGAGCGCATGGGCGAAGGCGATCGACTGCTCGAGATCCCAACCGCCGGGCACCCAATCGGTCGCCGAGATCCGGACGCCGACCGGAGTATCTTGCGGTACGGCCGAGCGCACCGCATCGAAGAGTTCGAGCGGAAAACGCATCCGGTTTTCCAGCGAGCCGCCGTACGCATCCGTTCGCTGATTCGAGAGCGGCGAGAGGAATTGGTGCGCGAGGTAACCGTGCGCGAAATGCAACTCGATAACGTCGATGCCGATACGAATCGAACGCTCGGCCGAAGCCGCGAAATCGCGCTTGACCTTTTGTAAGCCCGCGTCGTCGAGCGCCATCGGAACGTCCCACGCGTCGAACGGAATCGCCGATGGTGCCACGGTCTGCCACTTATCGGGGCCGGTCACCGAGCCGTTGCCCTCCCATGGGGCAAACGTCGAGCCTTTGCGCCCGGCATGCGCGAGTTGGACGCCGACTTTCGCAGGCGTCCAACGGTGAATGTAGTCGACGACACGGCGCATCGCGGCTTCGTGCTCGTCGCCGTAGAGGCCCAGGCATCTGGGCGTAATGCGCCCCTCCGGGCTCACGTGCGTGGCTTCAAAGAAGGCGAGGCTCGCTCCGCCCAGCGCCAAATGCCCCAGATTGACGACGTGCCAATCGTTGCCGACGCCGCCCTGCGCCGAGTACTGGCACATCGGCGAAACCACGATGCGATTATCGAGATGAACGCCGCGAAGATCGATCGGCGAAAACAAGGAACTCATGCCCAAGTGGACCGCTCAATCGGTATAAGGGTTGCGGGATCGCGGCGCTCCCGCGCTATACCAGGCCGTTTTTGATTGCGTACACGGCCGCTTGCGAGCGCGAGCAAATATTGAGCTTTGAAAAAATGCGGCTGAGGTGATTCTTGACCGTCTTCTCCGAGAGCAAGAGATGCACGCTGATCTCTTTGTTCGAGAGGCCTTCGGCGATAAGACGGATGACCTCAATTTCACGCGGCGACATCTCGTTGATGTCCGGGCGTCCGTTATATTGGCTCCGGCGACGCAGCAGGCCGCCCGCCACGCGCGGGTCCACGTAATTCATGCCGGCCCCGACCATCTTTACGGCTCGCAATAATTCGGACGGCATGATGTCCTTCACGATGAACGCTTCGGCTCCCGCGCTCAAGCAGTGCTGCATCACCTCGGCTTGCGGACGGATCGAAAGCACGCACACCTTCGCATTGGGGACGGCATCGTGACACGCCGACATCGCTTGCTCTAAATTGACCTGGACTCCATCCAAATCGAGCAGGATCAGGTTTGGATTCGCTTTGATAAGGGTTGCCGCCACGACGCCTTGCGCGTCGCCGCAAATCTGCAGCGACGGGTCTTGCCCGAAGACGTGGTATAACGCCTTTGCGAATAACGCCTGGCTTTCGATGATAAACAGGCGAGTCGTGGTTGCTGTAGCGGCAGTGCCGACGGTTGTGGAAACGGTGGAAGAAAGCACAATCGAACCTCTTAACCAGTGATAAAAGACCTGGTCTCCGTAGTCTATCAAAACGCCTACGGTACCGTAGTCCCCAAACGACGCATTATTTAATGGGTCCTTTGAAGCGGGCGGACAACAAATGGCGCATGCGACGGCCGAAAACGTCCCGCTTCACTTGCTACCAAAGACCTAGGTCGCGAGCGAGCCCACGCCTGCGGTTAGAACCTCCGACGCTCCGCGGTTTGCATGTTATGCACTTCTGCGAAAACGTTGTGTGCATTGAATCGCCATCTTAGGCCGTTCGGGTTACAACGCTGGGAATTTCGGGCAGACGTGGTTGGAATCGCATCGTTTACCCTCATACTACGTGCATACGTTCCGCAACAGACGGTGGCTAGCTTTGGGAGGGCTCTCACATGGTTCGTTGTTCGCAGTTAGGACGCCGGCATTACTGTCTCGCACGCGCGATCTACATGTGTAGCGATCGCGCGTGCGTCGCTGCCTTTTGCGGGACACACGTCGTCCGCGCCCTGGGGTCCGCGTTACGATGCGCCCAATGCAACGCAACAGTCGAACCGATGCGCCCGATCGCAATCAAGACGCACGTGCCGCATCGTTTCGGGCAGTTCTGAAACATGAGGTGGGCTATCGACACGCGAGATAACGATTCCGTGCGTGCGATTCGCTGCGCGGTCGCCGCCGAACTGATAGGGTACGGTCCGTCGGATAAAGATCGCGTTTTTATCAAAATGCTCACCGACGAAATTCTCACCGTCGAGTCCACGAATCCGTTGGGCGGAATCGCCGTCGAAGTGGTCTCGGCGCCGGACGGAGCGATTTTGGAATGCTGGGGCCAAGGCGACCCGTGGTATCGGCGCGTCTACCCGCTCATCGACGGCCTTTTAGATTACCTGGGGCACGAGATGGAGATCGATAAATCGGAGCAGGGAAACCACGTTCGGGTGCACTTTCGCTTTCGCCTTGACAAACAATCGGGCCCGGCGTGAGCGCTCCGACCGTCACGGTCGTGATCCGAACGACGGGCGAAGCAGAGCGCGTCCCGCTGCTTCTTCGATCGATCCCATCCGCGCTCTCTCAAGCTGACGTCGATGTCACACTCGTGCTGGTCGTCAACGGCGCATCTTTCGACGCCGAGTTCTTTTGCCGCGCGCAGCATGACGAACGCATATCGGTCTTCTACATAGACAAACGGGATAGCGCCATTGCAACCACCGTCGGCCGATCGCTCGTTTCGGGATCATTTTTCTCGTTTATCGACGATGACGATGAGTTTCTACCGAATGCCCTTCGCTCTCGAATAGCCTATCTTCTCGAGGATCCAACTGTCGATTGCCTGGCGACAAACGGCTACTATTTCACGCAGGGGACGCGGCGCCACGTATTCCCAGACGTGCGGATGTTTCACGATGATTACGTGCTGCCGTTGCTCTGCGGGAAGAACTGGATGGCATCAAACGGTGCTACCTTCCGCACCCGGACCGTCGGCCAAAAGTATTTTGACAACGTTTCACAACACTGCGAATGGACGCTCATCGCATTCCGCGTTGCGCTGGAGCGACGCGTGCGCTTCGTCCCGGAAATGACCTTTAACGTCTACGATACCCCAGGCTCGTCCTCGAAGGATCCCCGATATGTACAAGGGGTCGCAGAGATGTTTGCGCTAATGCTTCGCGAGCAACCGCCGGCACGGTATCTTCCGTACATTAAACGCGAGTACATGAGATCGCTCCATTGCGTCTGCTCGTATGCCCGCATAAACGGCGACTGGGAGACCGCATGGCGCTACTACCGCGCGACGCTCGCCCAGAGAGCCGGATGGAAGTATCTTCCCTACGCCGCATTACTGCTGGCAAAGTATCGGCGTCCGGCGCGGGACTTATGGCCGCTCAAGGGCATCGGAGCATCGTGGTGAACCGCAAGCGTACGTGTGTCGTCATCGGAAGCAGCGCTCGCGCCGGATCTCTCTGCGAGCTCCTCGCGGAAGCCGGTGACTGGCAACCGATTCGATACTCGGGACGCAGTGGGCTCATTCGCGCCCTCATTGGGATTCGCAGTACACAAGCGCTGATTCTCGATTGCCGCGAGGTGCCGCATTTTCTCTTGACGCAATCCGCGGCCAATAGGAATATTCCAATACTGTTTCTGTGGGATGCCGCAGGGCTGGAGACGATCGCTCGGTCGCCGGAGGCACTACTAGCGGCCTCGCACGAGGCCTCGATGCACCTGACCATGGATGCGGAGATCCGCGATCGGCTTCTCACCCATGGCATTCGTGCCGGCCACATCCGACCGGCCGATGCCGCGTCCCTGACCGAGCGCTTAGATGCGGCGGTTGCGGCGGCGCACGCTACGGCGACGGGCTTGCGCGTAGCCGTCGACGGGCTCCCGTATTTCGCCAAACAGCTGCTCGACGTACATCGCGACGGGTCGTTTGGCAGCGCGGCCACATACCTGCGGACCGCTTCTAAATTGGAATCCCTGGTTGCCGCGTGGTATCTGGCGCGAGCGCACGTTTGGTATACGATCGGCCCGCCGCCGAATAAATCGAGGCTGGTAAGCATCGTGGGCCGGATATTACGCAAACGTCAAATATTTCACTGGGTGGGCACCGACATCGTGCATCTGCGTTCGAGCCCAAACTTGCAGCGCAAGTATTCTTCGCGCGCATACACCCATTTAGCCGAAAACGACGGATCTGCGGCCGAGCTTCGCGACATGGGGCTTCACGTCCACGTCGCCCCATTGCCGGTCGCGACGCTGCCGACCCGCGTGGCCCCGATGCCGGCGACGTTTACGCTGCTCATGTACGTTCCGCCATCGCGCAGCGAACACTACGGCGAGATGGAATATCTACGGCTTATTGCGGACCTCAAGCAGCCAGACATCCGATTCTGCTTTGTCGGCGGCACGCTCCCGATAGCTGCGGCATCGGATTCCCGCGTTTTCAACTACGGCACGGTCGCAAACATGCAGCCGATCTACGATGCAACAACCGTACTCTTGCGGCTGACACGCTCCGACGGGCTCTCGTTCATGGTTCTCGAAGCCTTGGCCGCCGGCCGATATGTTTGCTGGTCCAAGCCGCTGGAGGAGTGTGAATACGTCACCGATTACGAAGATCTAAAAAAGAGCGTTCTCCGGCTTTACACGCTGCACAACCTCGGTCGGTTGCCGGCTCGCCAAGACTCCGCGCGCAGAATAGGGGAGCGCTATTCGGCCGAAGCCGCCCTAGCGGCCATCGAAGCGTTCTGGGAACGTACCGGGAGGCTTCGCTCGCTATGTTGCGGTGCCGGCGATCCGCTCGACAAGCGTCTTGCTCAGGCGGGGGGGGAGAAACGAGATACCCCTGTGATTCAAAGAGCATTCGAAATGGCGTTTCGCCTACCGTCCTGGAACATCGGCATCGTGAGATCCGCCAAGCGGACGGACTTGCGAGCGGACCTATTAAAGACGGGCAGTCTTCCGGCCCCTATGTGGTTGCCGCCTGCGCCGGGTTTAACATTTCTGGCGGATCCCTTCGTCTGGGAACGAGATGGACGAACGGTCGTGTTCGCGGAACTCTTCGATTACCGCACCGGTAAAGGGCATATCGGCGCACTGGACATCACCAGCCCCGACGGTAGCGGCGAATGGCATCCCATCATTCGCGAGCCTCACCACCTCTCGTACCCCTATTTGTTTCAGGTCGACGGTTCGCTCTATTGCGCGCCCGAAGCGAGCGCCTCGGGCCGGCTCACCGCCTTCGCGTGCGTAGATTTCCCCTATCGATGGGAACGCGCGGGGACGCTGTTCGATCAGCCGGCGATCGATGCGTCCATCGTCTTTACCGGCGGGCTGTGGTGGCTCTTCTGCACGTTTCCCCAGGATTCGAGCGGCGGCTTGCATGCGTTTTGGAGCCGGAGTCCCATGCGCGGTTGGAGCCCCCATAGGCTGAATCCCATAAAGGTCAATTCGGCGAATTCGCGCCCGGCCGGTGCGCTATTTCACTTGGATGGCGCGCTCATTCGCCCCGCGCAAGATTGTTCGCAGCGCTATGGGAGCGCCGTCGTGCTCAACGAAGTTCGAGTCCTTACCCCGAATGAATTTTCCGAAATTCCTCGAGCACGCATCTCGCCGCACATCGAATATCCGGCCGGCTTACATACCGTCAATGCAACCGGCTCGTGCATCGTCGTCGACGGACTCAAAGACTATTGGGAACCGCGCAAGCCGTTTCTTCTCGCGCGTCGCGGCTTTCGCCGTTTCGGCCATTAGGGGTCACCCGAGCAACTAGGACTTTCGCCGCCTTCGGACCGGCAGGCTTGCCCACAATGCCCTACGTGTTGGGCAATTCCGTTCTCCGTGTCGCCCGGATCGTTCGCTATCCTTAGTGCATGAACCGCAATGAAGGTCCCTTGTTGTGATTGCGATCGAAGGGCTAACCATCGTCCTTTGTCTCGTGGTGGCAATCGCGTTGGTGCTGCGTTTTCGCGCTCGCTCGGCGACGAACGCGGGAACCCGGCCGGCTCTATTCGTCGGCACGCACAACAATGCGAGAATCATCGCCCGCTTTTTAGCGAGCAATCCCTACTACGGGTATCACATCGTCAAAGAGTATGCCGACGGTTTACGCGTTTCCCACAGAGAGCCCGATGAAGCGCTGAAGACCGTGCAACTTGCCCTACACCACAGCGGTGCATGCTGCGTCTTTATCGAGCGCGCGTTCATGCGCGTAAAGCCGATCGTGGAAAGCGCCGTCGCCGGCATCGACCGGCCGCCGCAGATTAAGGTCGTGAGTAATCCCGCAAATTTGCTCTTAGGAGCGCAGGACGTGTCCTTCGTATGCGACCTCGGATCCCAGGAATTGCTTCAACGTGGCCCGGTCCATATCGATCTGCGCAACGTCGGAGAGTGCATCGAGAACCAAACCGTGCTTGTCACTGGTGCCGGCGGCTCGATCGGTTCGGAACTCTGCAGACAAATTAGCGTTTTCAACCCCGCGCGACTCATTTTGGTCGGGCATGGTGAAAACAGTCTGTTTTCGATCCAGCAAGAACTCGCATTACATTACGGTTTTACTCGCGCGGTGCCGGTGCTTGCCGACGTGGCCGATGCGGCGCGAATCCGCAGCGTGTTTTCCGAATATCGACCGTACATCGTGTTTCATGCGGCCGCACACAAGCACGTCCCGCTCGTGGAAAACAACATTTGCGAAGCGGTCAAGAATAATATCCTGGGCACCCATGTGGTGGCGCTTGCGGCCGCCGCGGCCGGTTGCGCAAAGCTCGTCCTTCTCTCCACCGATAAAGCCGTCCAACCATCGAGCGTCATGGGCGCGACCAAGCGCGTCGCGGAGCTGATCTGCCAGTCGTTCGCTCACCGGACGCCCACAGAATTCGTATCGGTGCGCTTTGGGAACGTCCTGGGCAGCCGCGGGAGCGCTCTTTCCCTCTTTAAGCTGCAGATCGATAACGGCGGGCCGGTAACGGTAACGCACCCGGCGATGGAACGCTACTTCATGAGCATTCCCGAAGCCGTCTCTCTCGTACTTGAGGCGATGGCCATCGGGCGCGACGGCCAAGTGATGGTTTTGGAAATGGGGAAACCGGTCAACATCACGACCCTTGCAAAAGCGTTTATCCGTCTGCTCGGCCTGCGCCCGGGGACCGACGTGCCGATCTCCTATACGGGAATCCGACCCGGCGAAAAATTATACGAAGAGCTGCTCACGGCTCAAGAGGGCCTTACAAAGACCCAGAACGAGGGGATCCTCGCCGCCCAACAGGAGCAGCTCGACTATCAGGTCGTGCAGGCGGCGATCAAGGATTTCCGTTTCGCCATCCACGTTAGCGACGAGGCCTTGATTCTCAAAACGTTGCGAGCGCTCGTGCCGTCCTTCACTCACGATGACCGCGTGATAGCCGCGCAACCGACAAGCTCGGACGTGCCGCAGGAAGTCGAACCGAAAGAGCCTCCGCGCGAAGTTCAGCCTGCGATCGCCACTCCAGCCATCCTGCTTACAGATGAGGTTCGCATCTAATGAGCGCTCTGCCCGTCATTAAAGAGCAGCATACCGTTGACGAGGGTGCCACAGCGGCGCAGCTCCAACAAGGCATTTTAAACCGAAGCGCGGTTATCGGCGTCGTCGGCATCGGATACGTCGGGCTTCCGCTGGCGGTGGAAAAGGCGAAGGTCGGCTTCCACGTGCTCTGCTTCGACCGCAACGCCATTCGCGTCGATCAGGTCAATCAGGGTTCGAATTATATCCGCGATGTGGACGATGCCGACCTGATCGGCGTCGTATCGAGAGAGTTGCTGAGCGCGACCACCGATTTCAATCTCATGCGCGAATGCGACGTTTTGGTTATATGCGTGCCGACGCCCCTAACGATCAACAAAGACCCCGACATTTCCCACATCAAAAACGTAGCCGGCGAAATCGCTCGCCAGTTACGCCCGGGCCAGTTGGTCTGCCTGGAGAGCACGACGTACCCCGGTACGACCGAAGACGTTCTGCTGCCGATTCTCGCTGCGAGCGGGTTGGTTGTCGGGAGCGATTTCTTCCTGGCGTTTTCACCCGAACGCGTCGATCCCGGCAACAAGCGTTATACGACCAGAAACACCAACAAGGTTGTAGGCGGCGTTACGAGCCGTTGCCTCTCGGTCGCACAAACCTTCTACGAGCAGACGATCTTGCACGTTCTACCCGTCAGCAGTCCCAAGGTGGCGGAGATGACGAAGGTGTTCGAAAACACCTTCCGCTCCGTGAATATCGCGCTCTCGAACGAGCTCGCGCTGCTCTGCGACAAAATGGGCATCAACGTGTGGGAAGTGATGGATGCCGCGGCAACCAAGCCCTTCGGAATCATGCGCTTCAGCCCGGGTCCGGGTGTCGGCGGGCATTGTATTCCGCTCGATCCATTCTACCTCGCATGGAAAGCCAAGGAGTACGATTTTCGAACGCGGTTTATCGAACTCGCCGGAGAGATCAATCTCTCCATGCCGCATTTTACCTGCGAAAAACTGATTCGCGCGTTGAATACCAAGAAAAAGGCACTATGGGACGCTCGCATCCTGATGATCGGCGTGGCCTATAAAGCCGACGTCGAGGACTGGCGCGAATCGCCCGCTTTACACTTGATGGATATCCTCGAAAAGGGAGGGGCGTTCGTTTCGTATCACGACCCGCATGTGCCGAGTTTTCAGGACGGGCACGGGCGTCTGCGTACGTCGGTGCCGCTCTGCGAAAAGGCCCTGCGTGAGGCGGATTGCACGCTGATCGTCACGGACCATGCCGTTCTCGATTGGAACGCCATCGTCGCCCACTCGGATCTTATCCTCGACACTCGCAACGCGTGTAAGAACGTCGTCGAAGGCCGCTCGAAGATCGTGCTCTTATGATGACGGCGTACGCTCCGCGCATCGGCGTCATCGGAGCCGGCTACTGGGGATTACAGCTCATTCGCAATTGCTCGGAGCTCGGCGTGCTGGTTGCAGTATGCGACGCCAGTGCCGGACGGCTGGAGGCCGTTACCGCGCAGTATCCGCAGTGCGCGGTCTATCAACACCTCGAAGCCCTCTGGCACGCCCCGCTGGATGCGGTCGTCATCGCTACCCCAGCCGAAACGCACGCGGAGCTAACGCACGCAGCCATCTCGCATGGGAAACACGTCCTAGTTGAGAAGCCGCTCGCGCTTCGGGTCGAGGACGGTATCGCGATGGTAGAGCACGCGCGCGAAGCCGGAGTCCAGCTCTGCGTCGGCCACCAGCTCCTGTATCACCCCGCATTTATCGCCTTACGCGAAGCCGTTCGCGCGGGCGAGATCGGCGATATCCGGCATATCCGATCGCAGCGTTGCAGCCTTGGAAAATTGCGAAGCCGTGAGAGCGTCTGGTGGAGCTTCGCTCCGCACGACTTGGCGGTCATCCTGTCCTTATACGAGGACGAACCGCTCGCCGTAGCCGCCAGCCACAGCAAAGTGCGAGGCAATCGCGCGGCCGATATCGCATACGCGGACTTCGTCTTTCCGCACGGGCGGTCGGCGCACGTTACGGCAAGTTGGTTCGACGACCGCAAACTGCAAATCACGCAGGTGTTCGGCTCCCGCGGCATCGCGACGTTCGCCGACAGCCGTCAGGGCGCAACGGTGACGATTAGCGACATCGCCATCGGCACCGATGGCTACGGGGAACCGACCATCGAGCGCCTGGGCGAACGCCTCGTGCCATATCAGCCTAGCGAGCCGCTCGAGAACGAACTTCGAGCCTTCATCCACGCAATTGTCCACGCAACGCCGGCACTTTCGTCCGGGCGGCACGGCCTCGCCGTGCTAAGGGCGCTGAGCATGGCCGATTGCGCGGCCACTACAACCGAACCGATCGAACGAATGGAGTACCAACTTCAGTGATGAGTGCTATAGCTTCACAAGCCGGCGTGTTTATTCACGAATCGGCCTACGTAGACGAGCCGGCGACGATTGGAAACGGCACCAAAATCTGGCATTTTTCGCACGTTATGAAAAACGTCCAGATCGGCGAAAACTGCAGTTTCGGGCAAAACGTCTTCGTAGCCTCGAACGTACGGATCGGCCGCAACGTTAAAGTCCAAAACAACGTGTCCATCTACGAAGGGGTCGTTCTGGAGGACGACGTGTTCTGCGGCCCCAGCATGGTCTTCACGAACGTGCTGACGCCGCGATCCGGCCACCCGCGCAATCAATCGTCCGATTATTCCATAACGCGCGTCCGACGCGGTGCGAGCATCGGCGCCAACGCGACGATCGTATGCGGCCATACCATCGGCGCGCATGCGTTTATCGGCGCCGGCGCCGTCGTCACGAGCGATATTCCCGATTATGCCATCGCCCTCGGATGCCCGGCCCGGATCGTCGGCTACGCGTGTGAATGCGGGCTGCGCCTGCAGTTTGAATCCGGGCGCGCGCGATGCCCGGGATGCCCCCGCGAGTACGAGCGAGCCGGGGAACTGGTGAGCGGGATATGACGACGCTACCGATCGTCGATCTTACCACCCAATACGAGATCCTCGCTGCCGAGATCGACGCGGCGGTTAAGGGCGTCTTTGGAAGCGGCCATTACATCATGGGCCCCAACGTCGCGGCATTCGAGCGCGAAATAGCCCAGTACATCGGTACGCCCTTCGCCATAGCCGTCAATTCCGGAACGGACGCGTTGCATCTGGCTCTACGAAGCCTCGGAATCGGCCCCGGCGACGAAGTGATCACCACGCCGTTCACGTTCGCCGCCACGAGCGAAGCGATTGGAATCGTCGGGGCGACGCCGGTCTTCGTCGATATCGATCCGGAGACGTATAATCTCGATCCCTCAAAGATCGAAGCCGCCATAACGCGTAAGACTCGGGCGATTCTGCCGGTCCATCTCTACGGCCGGCCGGCACCGATGGTTCCTATTATGGAGATCGCGCGCAAGGCACAGCTCTTCGTCGTAGAGGATTGCGCCCAGGCCATTGGTGCCCGCGTCGGCGGCCGCCAAGTCGGCACCTTCGGCGATTTCGGTTGCTTCAGCTTCTTCCCGTCAAAGAATCTGGGCTGCTATGGCGACGGCGGGTTGCTAACAACTGCATCCGAAGATCTAGCGGAGCAAGCGCGGATGCTACGCGTACACGGTAGCAAAATCAAATACTCACATAGTAGCCTAGGAATCAACAGCAGGCTCGATGAGGTGCAGGCCGCCATTTTGCGCGTGAAATTGCGGCACCTGGACGGATGGAACCTGGCGCGCCGCGCCGCCGCGTCGCGTTACGACGTGCTATTAGCGGAAGTCCCCGGGGTGAAAATCCCGACGCCCGACGGCGACGGCCAACACAGCGTGTTTCATCAATACACCGTCCGCGTAGATGACCGCGCTACCGTACAGTCAAGTCTGGCGAAGGCGCAGATTCAGAGCATGGTTTACTACCCTATTCCGTTGCATCTGCAACAAGTCCACGCCGACCTCGGCTACACCCTGGGCTCGATGCCGCATTCCGAAAGAGCTGCGCAGGAGGTTCTGTCGCTCCCGATATTTCCGGAATTATCGAGCGCCGACCAAGTTCGCGTAGCGATCGCGCTGCAGGACGCGCTGGCGATATTGGATCCGGCATGAACGTCGTGACGGTTATCGGGGCCCGCCCGCAGTTCATCAAAGCTGCCGTGATGTCGGCTCACCTACGGACCCGCGCGCGCGAGATCACGGTTCATACCGGGCAGCATTACGACGCTCAAATGTCACAGGTATTCTTCGATGAGTTGGCGATGCCGGAGCCGGACTATCATCTCGGTGTCGGCTCCGGCGGGCACGGGGAGCAGACGGGCGAGATGCTCAAACGGCTCGAGCCGATTCTGCAACAGGAACGTCCCGACATGGTGCTGGTATACGGCGATACCAATAGCACGCTCGCGGGAGCTCTTGCCGCCAGTAAGCTGCAGATTCCGATCGCCCATATCGAGGCCGGGCTCCGATCGTTCGACCGATCGATGCCCGAAGAAATCAATCGCGTTGTAACCGATCATCTTTCAACGTTGCATTTCGCTCCGAATCAGCGAGCCAAAGCGCAACTCGAATCCGAAGGCATACAAGGCGCGGACGTCACCGGCGATCTGATGATCGATCTGCTGCGATTGACGCTTCCAACGCTACGGGCCGGCAATACGGTGATTTCCAACTTACGGCTCCTGCCCAAAGAGTACGCGGTCGTAACGATCCATCGGGCCTCGAACACCGATGACGAGGCCCGGTTTTCTCGCATCGTCAAGGGCTTGCGGGCGATTGGAATACCGGTCGTCTTTCCCGTCCACCCGCGCAGCCGAGGCCTCGCCGAGCGTTACGGCTTGGGCATACCGAACGGTACGATCCATATGTGCGCTCCGCTATCGTATCGCGGAATGCTTTCCGTCATGCGCGATGCCAAAGTGATTCTCACCGATTCGGGCGGAATCCAAAAGGAGGCACATGCCTTGGCCGTGCCGTGCGTAACCTTGCGCGAGACGACCGAATGGACCGAAACGCTCATTAACGGCTGGAACGTCCTTGCGGGCGACGACCCCGCGGCGATCCGGGCCGCCGCGCTTCGCCCGTCGCCTAGCGTACCCCCGGCGCCCTATTTTGGCCAGGGTTACGCCGCGCAACAGATCGGCGACATCGTGCTTCGCAGACGGCCAAGCGCGCGAGCGGCCCAGGAGCTCTTCGTATGATGCTCGGAGTTCGTCGCCAATGGGCGCTCCCCGACAAACCCGCGACCCTCGTTGGGTTGGGGGTAGCGGGCTTCGCATTGGTTCTGTGCTGGATACTCCTGGGCGGCTCGAAACACTCGTATGCGGCCGCTGTCGCCCTCGCAGTCTTCCCCTTCTGCTGTTATCTCGCGGCGTATCGTCCGATGATCTTCCCGTTTGGTTTGTTCGCGCTGCTCTTACCGTTTGACAATCTTTTGGACTTTTCCACCTTTGGAACGCTTACCAAGCTCATTGCCGGCGTCTCGGCGATTTGCGTCTTTTTGTGGACGGTGCGCGAGCGCCGTTTTATCGCGCCGCCTCACGCCCTTTTCGTATGGATCGCCTTCTTGGGGTGGGCGGCAGCGACGAGCTTCTGGGCCCTGAACGTGACCGACGCAATACCGATGCTCGTAACCTATGTGTTACTGATCGGTCTTTTTGGGGTGATGTCCGTCGTAGAGATATCGCAACAGGACCTCTGGTTCGTTTTCGCTGCGGTTGTGGGCGGCGGGCTCATAGCCGCGATTTACGGAGCTTATTACTATCATACCCATGCCGTGGGTCTTCAGGCGGGTGATCTGGCGCGACTCTTTGTCCGGGTCGGCGAAAACCGCTCCATCGATCCCAACCACTTCGCAAATGGGCTGCTGCTCCCGCTAGCGCTCGTTCTCACGATGTTTTGGTCGGCAAAACATCTTCTTCTAAAGGCCGGATACTGCGTGGTGATCGTGACCATCCTTGCGGCAATGTATTTTGCCGCATCGCGAGGCGCGTTTGTGGGCGTGGCAGCCATGTTCGCGTTCTTCCTATTCTACGGGCGCCACCGGCTACAAACGGTCGTGACCGCAACGCTGGCCGCCCTCGTCGGCGTCGCCTCGGGGAGTAGTATCGTTCAACGCTTCGCGGTGGCCGGGTCCTCCGAGGGTGCCGGGCGCCTTTCATTGTGGCGAGTCGGCTATCACGCGTTCACAAAACGCTGGCTTTCGGGCTGGGGAGTGGGCAATTACCAAAACGCCTACGACGCCTCTTATCTTTCGGTCTATCAGGATCATCCGAACCCTTGGCATTTTAACGCTCACGATCTCATCGTTTACAGCAGCGTGGAATTCGGAATCATCGGCCTCATCTTAGTGTTGGCCGGGTTTGTGTCCGCATTTCTCATCGTCCGATCCATTGGGAAGGACCACCCGTTGTTCGATTTTCGGATTGCGGTTCAAGGGGCGATCATTGCCATGTTTATCGTGTCGCTGACGGTGGACGTCCTCTGGTACAAATACCTCTGGATGGCCTTTATCGCGGCGGCGCTCGTACGTTCCGCGGGGAGGCGCCATGTTCACCGGCACGGCCCCTAAAGATTCGCCGACGGCGATACCCTTCTTCCGGCCCTCGATTAGCGAGAGCGATATTGCGCGCGTTGCCGAGTGCCTGCGTAACGGCTGGCTCACGAGCGGGTCGCGGGTAGCGCTCCTCGAGAGCACCTTTGCCGAAATGGCCGGCGTTGAGCACGCGATCGCCGTTAACAGCTGCACCGCGGGAATACTCCTGGGCCTTATCGCCCTCGGCGTCGGCCCCGGTGACGAGGTGATTCTACCGTCCCTCTCGTTCGTTGCCGCGGCGAATTGCGTGATTCAGCTTGGAGCGACTCCGGTTTTCTGTGATGTTTCGCCGGAGACGCTTTCCTGCAGCGCCGCCACGATCGAACCGCATATTTCTGCTTCGACCAAAGCGCTGGTCGTGATGCAGTATGCCGGGGCACCGATCGGCATCGCGGAGATATGCGCCCTCGCAAAACGCCACGGCATCGCCATGTTGGAAGACGCAGCTCTCAGCGTCGGGATGCAAGATCGCGGTAGCTGGGCCGGCGTACATTCGGATGGCGCGGCCTACAGCTTTTATGCGACCAAAAATGTCACCTCGGCGGAGGGCGGGATATTCGTAACGCAGCGAGAGGACGTCGCGCAACGGGTGCGCAGCCACGCGTTGCACGGCCTATCGCGAGATGCGTGGAATCGCCACCAGACGACTCGGCCCTGGCAATACGACGTCGAAACGATCGGGCACAAAGCCAACCTGGCGGATCCTCTGGCGGCGCTGGTCCTCTCGCAGCTCGGGCGCCTAGAAGAATTCCAGGCACGGCGCGATCGGCTCGCGCGCCTCTACAACCAGCTCTTCGAGCGGGTCGACGGGATTGAACCCGTTTCCCCCGCGCTGGGTCCCGCAGACCGTCACAGTTGGTGCTTCTACGCCGTGCGGATCGATCCGGAAAGGACCGGCTACACGCGGGATGACGCCATCGAATATCTGCGCGCGCGCGGCATCGGCACGAGCGTTCATTATATCCCCACGCACCGGTTCAGCGCTTATGCGGCGTTCGCCGGCGCCGACGTGCCGGTTACCGAGCGTGCCTTCCCGCAGCTGCTCTCGCTACCGCTATTTCCCGACATGAGTACGGCCCAGGCCGAGCACGTTGCCCTCACGCTAAAGAAGACGACTGCAGTCGCTCGCCTGGCCGGAAAGCGGGTAAGAATTTAACCCTTCCTTTACGCTATCTTTACGCAAATAGTCTTGCTTGCTGGCTTTAGAGATCCGTAGCCCCGTCCGAAGACTCGGGTATGAAAACCTGGTCGGCGGCACTCGCCATTCTTATGCTCAGCGCTTGCGGTGGCGGCGGTGGTTCGGGGGCGTCCTCCGTGCCATCGCTCCCCAACATGGGCGGATCCGGCGTGGGGACCGGAGGCGGCACCACCACAGGCGTTAATCCGACGCCCACCCCGACAGGCGTTAAGCCGGCGCCCACCCCGACAGGCGTTAATCCGACGCCCACCCCGACAGGCGTTAAGCCGGCGCCCACCCCGACAGGCGTTAATCCGACGCCCACCCCGACACCGCCAAGTCAAACGGTAGCGGCAAGTCCAGGCTGTCCAATGTTCCCAGGTACAGCAGGAGGCAGTAGTGGTGGATGGTTTCATACCAACGTAGCTTCTGCCCCAATGGATAGTAATTCAAATGCTTACATTAAAGCTTACGCAGATGTAAGTAATGCAGGATTTAATATCTGGGCACCTGTTGCACCATATGTTAATATCGTCTCGACCTCCACTCCCCTTTTGCCCATCTCTAGTTCACGTCATCAAGCCCAGTATTCACCCTGGTCAATGCCTTGGGGATTACAAACCAGTGGGGCTATGACTCAGATCGAAAGCAGTACTGGTGCTGATGGTCATTACCAAGTAATGACGACCGCGGAAAACGGAAACATTCCTTCCTGTACTTTATGGGAAGCCGGCTATGCCGTTAATAATGGATCGTCTTTTAGTGTCTATAACTCTGGAAGATGGAACACTAGACTACCGTTTTCGCCAACGCTCCAAGGAGGATCAACGGCTGATGCTAGTGGGATCCCATTAACTGCGATGACGATTAAGCCTGAAGAACTAGCAGCGGGAGTTATCAATCACGCATTAGGTTGGAGCGCGATCGGCTGTGAAAAGCAGATGCCATTTAACCCTGCTATCTCTGTGCTGCCAAGCGCAACCGTGGGTGCCGGCTGCATGCCATATAGCGGACCATCGGGCGATACACCGATGCCATACGGTAGCCATATTAGGCTTAAAGCATCTTTTAATGATGCTGGATTTACCCCCGCAGCTAAAATTATCGTAACAGCACTGAAGCAGTATGGGGCATACCTGTTCGATACCGGATGCTGTAACGTTCTAGATGCCTCTAATGACCAACACGGTAGTATCAGCACTTACATAAATGCAACAGTAAATCAAAATCTAAATACGATTGTAATTAAAGACTTTGATGTAATATCGCCACAAAATAGCAACGCACCAAACTGACGTGTAGAGGTTTTCCAAGCCGCGGATGGCTGTGAGAGTTGATTGAGTTCGAAAAGCGCCGCGAACTCCCTCGGCGTCCGATAATCGAGCGATCCTGAACTATAATAAGAAGGCGCGACTGTACGTTTCGGGGCAGCAGACCGATGCCAACGTGCGCCTCTACAGTTTGGCGACGTACTACCTCGTCGCAATCAGAACATGTCGTACGACTACGAGGCAGGCCCGAGGGGTCGCTATATCGCGACGAACAAGTCAACCTCGGGTCGCCGCTGCAAAGCGTTTCGCAAGTCGCCGCTACGTGGTCGCAAACCGACTCGGCATACGAGCGGTCGTTCTCCAACGGCAAAATTTTCGTGAATCCGAGCCAGTCGCAAACGACCGCGATCGCATTGCACAAAACGTATCAAGAAGTTACGGTTCCCGGTGGATCGATCCAGGCCGGAGGCACCATGCGCAAGGTGCCGGTAACGAGCATCACGCTAGCATCCGACCAAGCGGCGGTTTTCCTGAGCCAATAAGCATTTAGCGCTTGCTCGAACATCACTCGTTTGAAATTAGAACTTCCTTTCTGATCTACGAGGTATCCCTCATTCTGTCAACAACCACCCACCTCAAGCACTCGCGTCGCGATCGTTCCCCTAGTACTGAGACCAGTATTGTTGGCGACATCATCGACACGCGGCCTAGGGCCCGGCGCAGTTGCTTATCTCACCCATCGTCCACCCGCTCAGCGCGTTCGAGCGTTCGTCGCATTCGGAGATCGCATGAACAATCGACGAATCACTACGACCTTTCAGCGCCATGTCTCAGCGAGGCGATTGGTGCCCAACACCTTTGTCGGTCACGATCATTTGCTGACCATCACTTACTGAATTTTTTTCGGGAGACTCACCAATGATTCGACAAACCCTCATCAACGTTGGCGCATGCCTACTCGTAGTCTGTTCCGGGTGCGCCCAAAACGCGGCCCAGCCGACTTCGGTCATACCATCGGATTTACGCTCGACAACCACACAAGCCGTGTCGACGTCGGCCCTGCCCCCGGCACTCGCCGCCGGATACGCTCCGATGCCGATGGACAAATATACGACCGGCTTTAAATGGGTGACGACGCAGACAGCTTCCGAGGTTCCTACGCTTGAGGATGCGGGCGATTACACCGATTTCTACATATCGTCCATCCGCGAGCTTCCAAATTATGGCGGCACCGAGCCCGCATGGAGCACCGTGAATCTCCATGAGGATGCTTTTCAACATACGTCGGATCCGGCTACGCTAACGCTCGTGCCGTCCGCTTCCGCTGTGACGCTGAATTGGAAGCCCGATGCACGCGGCGTGACGATCGGTGGATATGCGATATATAGGGGCACATCCGCAACATCGCTCTCTCATGTCGCGACCGTCGCAGCCGGGCAAACATCGTATAAGGTAACCGGCCTGGCGCTTGGGCAGAAGTACTTCTTTAGCGTTCAAAGCATCATCGGCGGCGCGTCGACCCCCTATTCGTGGGCGGAATCGGCAGTAGCCTCGGCGCCAGGCACGCTGAACCTCGATTCACCGAGCTACTCGCTCTCAGCTCAGCCCGCTCCGGGACACACGGTGACGTTGAGCGTTTCGGTGCATGGCAGCTCGAGCGGCGCGCACATGGTCTTGCAGACCGAAGTCGCGCCGACCACGACAACGAAGCCCGTATCGACGTCGATGTCGCTCGGCTCATCGAACGTTTACCACGGGGCGGTTACCGTGAGCATTCCTAGCGGATTCTACGGCGGCATCGCCTATCGAGTGGTGGATACTACGAGCGGCGTGTCCTTACCGGCCGCCGGCCAATCCTATTATGTAACATCCCCTAACAACCGTCTGCACTTCGGCCGCTATGCAAATAACTATCTGATGAATCCCGCCTCGCCGGCATGGCAGAAGCTGCTGGCTTCCTACATCACTTCAGTAGCCCAATCCGGTAAATATAAAGGCGCCCTCCTCGACGATACCGACGAGTATTTCGTCCAGACCCGCCCCGACGCGTTTCCGTACGGCTATTCGGACCAGCAGTATCTCTCCGGTGTCGCGGCACAATACGTCGCTTTACGTGCGGCCGTTCCGAGCACCATTCAGATCTCTGCAAACGGTTTTTCCAACCCCTCCGTCGCTGCCGCTTTGGCGCCGCACGTCAATGGTGTGGAAGTGGAAGAATTCGCCTACGACGTTAGCAGCTGGCACTATGCGCCGACGTCGTACTGGATCAGTACGATGAATAACGTCTATAACATCGCGCAGAACGATCATCTAAAAGCGCGCGTTCTCTCCGACGGGTCGACCGACGCGGGAGTCCGGTCGTACATCTTCGGCTCGTACCTCTTGGTGTGCAGTCCTAACACCTACTACGATCTCGAAACGTCGCTGGGCATGGGGCAAACATTCCCCGAACTTGCAGCGCCCCTGGGCAGCCCCTCGCAGACCTTCAGCAACATCAGCGCCGCGTGGGTCGCGGCCCACGGTGCCTACGAGCGGCACTTTGCCAATGGTTGGGTGATCGTCAATCCGAGCCAGTCGGCATCGACCGCAACGATCGCGGTACCGGCGGGATACAGCCGTTTGGTGATCAATGGCGGCTCCCTGGAGCAAGGCGGCACGACGTCCTTGCAGACGGTTTCAAGCGTCAAGCTCGGTCCGGATCAAGCGGCGATCTTCGTCGGAAAATCCAGTACGGCGCCTACGGCTACACCTACGCCTGCCGTAACGGCAAGCACTACACCGGGAGCGTCACCTACGCCTGCGACAAGCTCCTCGGCGAATCTATTTAAGCCGATCTCACAGGGCACATCGTATACGAGCAGCGTGTTCACATTAGCCGCCGGCAATCCGTCGGGCCTGATGATGAGCAGTAGCCCAAGCGGGATCTCCGGAGGCGTAGGAATCACCGTCCCGGCGGGTGCGACGATCACCCACGGCTGGCTCACCGCTGCGGGCGTCCTATCCAAAACGTCCTGGCCATCGGGCACCTATACGATTCACTACGCGATTGACGGAGCGAACACTGCGCTGACCCTCTCCAAAGTGGAAGTACTGCGCGTCAGTTCCACGGGTTCGTCCGTCCTTTCGGTGGTGGGTTCTCAAAGCGCGTCGCAGGTGCTCAAAGCCGCAACCTACACCTACAGTATTCCCGGAGCGGGACAACCGTCGACCGCTACCAACAATCTGTTAGGAGTACGCTTTACGGTAAGAAACGCAAGCACCAGCCCGCAGAAGTTTTACTTCCAGGTGGGCCCGAGCGGAACGGCGACGGTGCAAGCGCCGTGGTAAGCGCAGACCGTTAAGAAGGACGGTCTAATACGATCGCAGCTTGGCCGGGCGCTAACGCCATACGATTTATGGGTGTTAGCGTCCGGCTTTCCGGGTTTGTATCTACAGAGAGTGCGTAACGCGTCGCTTTGAATTCGACTGGTTGGCAACCGCCGCTCCCCGGGGGACAGACGAATACCGTCGCATTCGCATAGCGGCGCGCGTACATGCCGACTGAGGAGTCGAAGAGCTGCGCAAGCGAACGGGGACGCGCGACGGCGGGCGGCCCGAGACCGACGAATAGATCGGGAAACGTCGTCTGCGTTAACGCGCTGATCCCATAATACAGGCCGCCGTTGCGGTCGTCGAACGGCGCATACTTGAGCAATTCGTAGACGGCGAAGCTATATTGGCGGGCGAGCGCCGAGCGGGACGTGAAGTTTTGGTTACCCGTGGGGATCATCCAGACGATGCGCCCCGCGCGCAAATCGGCGAGCATGTCGGACATCGTTCGGCGCCAACCGGCCAGAGTCGCGGGATACGGCCCGCCCACACCCGCCGACCAAGGAACGTCTTCGTAAATTCTCCCGTCCCCGGAAAAATCTGCGCCTTGTGGGCCGCCGTTGAGAATCGTTTTGATGCCGAGATGCGCGAGCGCGGCGTGCGCGGATCGTGGCCATTCGACGCTATCGCAACGGTACACATCGGCATTCGTCCACATGGACGGATTTTGCTCGGGATAGGTTTCGGGCCGCAGGCGAGCGACCGTATCCACGATGTCGTCGAGTTCGATCGCATCGTTATTCAGCCGCTGATGTAAGTAACCGATCATCCGGATCGCGTCGCTGCGTTCTTGCGGCGAACAGTCGTTTAATATCCACGTATGATCGTTGTAGCGCGGGAACGCCGCGCGATTATTCGGATTGTCCACCCACCAGTCGGTACAGCCGTTTTCGGAGCAATAGCGCAACGCGACCGAACCGAACCAGTGGCCCCGGCCGCCCACCGGCAGGCCCGTAGCAATCGCCCAATGCGTGGGCCCTCCCCGCATCGGCACGGACTCAATCGCACTTTCCGCTCGTGGATGATAGAGGTACTCCAGCCGCGGAGCGACCGCAGAACCGATCGAGTCCACGCTACCGGTAAAGAACAGCATGCCGCCCGAATCGGGCGTGCGAGATGGGAGCGTGAATACAGGCCGCACCAAACCGCGATCCTGGCACGACGCGGGAACTCGGCTTCCCGTTCGATTATCGATCGAGGTGTACGGCACGTCGTTTCCGTCCAACACACTGTTGACGAAAATGCGCGCCGACGCTCGGATCAGCGCTGAAGGGTGATCCGTTGCGGCAGTTGACGCGAGTAATTCGCCGCGACGGCCATAAACGTTGTACCGCTGCGGTTGCCGTGCATCGGGTAGCCACGTCCACGCACACCCTAAACCGGAGCGCTCTCCCGAAAGCATCCCCGGATCGCCGACGTGTACGAAATCCTGCTCGTGGGTTTGCATCCAAGGCAGATAGCTATTGGGATTGGGCGGGCGATAGGCTGTGTCGAAGCGCAGCGACGAGAAGTACACGGCATGAATGGCGGCCGGGTTCACGGACCAGAACTCGTCGGCTTTTTGCACGGTCTGAGCGGTCGCCAACGAAAACGCCTTTAAGCCCGCGCCCCCCGGCAGGTCGGGCAGAAAGGTCGCGAGGGCGGCGGAGGGCGGCGCGGCGTCGCGGCTTTGGACGATCGTAATCGGATTCCCGATCGCATCGAAAGACGGCGCCCGCACCGCCGCGCTCTCCACCAGAGCAAGCGCGGCTCGCGGGTGCTGCAGCGCGCTGCAGGCCATCCCTACGGCGCAGGTGCCGACGCAAAGGACGAACGCCCGCAGAAGAGTTGGCATGGTTCATATCTTACATCGGCAACCCGAAAATGCGATGGACGCTCGGCCCTTCGATAGGTCTCAAAAGTCCCACGGCTCTGGCGCAATTTTGAGGCATGCTACAAGCGTGGACCAACGGATTTCTGTTGTGGGTATTCAGCCCGCACGTACCGGCGACTGGGAAGACGCGCAGCGCGCCTCTCCTCCGGCGACGTTCTTTGCGACCACCTCGTGGGCTGCCGCCTGTGCGGCTGCCTTTCCGGGGCTTCTCAGTTCGCCCGTGCGCGTGCGCTTTTCGGACGGAATGGAATGCATTCTCCCGTTAATGCGCTCGCGGTCGCGCCTGCGGCTTAACGAATACGCGGGCATGCCGCTGGGTTCGTACACTGCATTATTACCCGTGACCGGCGGCGAACTCGTACCGGCGCACTACGAATCGCTGGTTCGCGCACTCGGTTCGATCGGCGACAGAGTGGCGCTGACGCTGTGGCCGCTGGACCCGGGGCTTCCCCCGGCCGGCGATCCATGCTTTTCCACGGCCGCCGTCGATTTGACCGCCGGGTTCGAAGCGGTCATTGCCGGATGGGACGGCCGGGCTCGCCGCATGGCGGGGCAAGCGTTTCGGCGCGGCGTGAGGTGTGAAATCGATCGTTCCAGCGATGCCGTCGGCGCGTACTACGCGCTGCTGTGCGATGCCAGCGAGCGATGGGGATTGGATAAGCCCGCCATTCCGGCCGCGTTATTCGAAGCTTTGCACGGGTCGTCTGATGTTGAGTTCTGGTTCGCGAAGCTCGACAATCAAGTGATTGCCGGCGGCGTGATGCTGTACGGACGCTCGGAAGCGTTTTTCTTTTCGGCTGCGATGCGCGCCGAATTCGGCACGATGCGTCCCAGCAATGCGCTCAACTCCGCCATGATGCAGCAGGCCTGCGCGCGCGGTGTTCGCTGGTATAACCTTGGTGCCAGCGAAGGGCTCCCGGGCGTCGAGCGCTTCAAACGTGGGCTCGGGGCGCGCCTGATCGCATATGGGACGCATCGATCCCAGTCTGCGCGCTCGGCCTTGGTGGAGCGTGCGAAGCAGCTTCTGCGAGTTCGAGCCTCATGAGAAACGCACTGCTGCTCTCGTATTATTTTCCGCCGGAACCCGAAGCGGGAGCGCTACGCGCCGGTTATATGAAAAAATATCTCTCCGAGCTTGGTTGGAATGTCGACGTCGTATCGAGAGAGCTTGCCGGGTGTCAGTCGACGGCTGACGTGGTCCGCGTACGCGACCGCTTAAGCCCGTCGAAAGCCCGCACGGTTGTGGCCTCCCCGAACGTTCCAAAACGAAGCTTTGCCGGAGCCATCTTACGTGAGAGCGCAGGCTTTTTATGCTTTCCGGACCGACAGGTCGGTTGGCTTCCGGCCGCGACCTCCGCCGCGACTCGGCTGATTGGGCGCAGGCAATACCACGCGCTGCTCTCGACCGGGCCGCCGCACTCCGCTCATCTCGCCGCAGCCTTGCTTTCCAAACGTTTCCGCATCCCTTGGGTCGCGGATTATCGCGATCTGTGGACCGGGAACCCCTACCAAAACGTCATACGGAGCGGCCCGCTTTCCGCCGTCCTCGAGCGAACCGTCATGCGGTATGCCTCAAGCATCAGCATCGTAGCGCCGGCACTGCAGGACACATTGAAGCGCTTGTTGCCCGCGGCATCGATTCACGTGATCCCCAATGGGCCCGACGTCGTCGCCGAGGCTCCGATCGAGTCCTCGGCGCCCACGGCATTCACTATCTGTTACACGGGGCTCCTGTACAACGGTAAGCGTTGCCCCGATCCGCTCTTCGCCGCAATCCGTCAACTACGAGACCGGCAGCACGCTGCGGGACGTCTCGTAACGACCGATTTCTACGGTCCCGACGAGATTTACATTCGCGAGCGCGCGCAAGCGTTCGACGTCGCCGATTGCGTGAATGCGAGCGGCATCATTCCTCGCGACGAGGTCGTGCGCAAGCAACGTCAGGCCGCCGTGCTTCTCATCCTGCTCAACATGGACCCGCGTACTGCCGGCGAATTCGGAAGCAAGATTTTCGAATATATTTCGGCGCGCCGCCCCATCCTTGCGATCGGACCCGCGAACAGTGTCCTGCGGCCCTTGCTGCAAGAAAGCGGCATCGGTCTGTTCGCGGCAGACGCCTGCGCGTGTGCCGACGCACTCGTGCAACTCTACGAGGGCTATCAAAGCGGCCGGCATGAATTCGTACAGAATCCCCAGTGGAAGCCATTCGACGCTCGTCAAATGGCACGCGCGTTCGCCGGCCTGTTGGATTCGGCATCCACGGCGGCGATTCGTGAAACGTAAGATCGTCTAGGTTCGCGGTGCGCATCGCCGTCATTACCAGCAAATACCCGTTTAGCCGCTCGGCCGAAGCCTTCTTCGCCGCCGAGGAACGGGCGCTCTTGGCGGACGTTGATGACTTGGTGCTGGCGCCGTTGCATTCGTCCGGCAACGAGCGTTTCTTTCGAAGCCGAGCGCACGCGATACGTCTCCCCGGGCGCCTTCGCGTCGCGCGAGATGCCGCGGTGGAATGCGCGAGATCTCCGCTCCGCACGCTCGGCGCGCTGCGCGCCGTCGCGCTGCATTCCGAGTCGCTCCTATCGTTATTGAAAAACCTGGCGATCTTCCCGCGTTCGCTCTATCTGGCGCGACAGTTTCGTCTCGCCGCGATCGACCACGTCCACGCATACTGGCTTTCGACCCCGGCGACCGCTGCATTCGTCATCGCGCAGGTGCTTGGCATCTCCTGGAGTGCGAGCGCGCATCGCTGGGATATTTACGCGCGGAACATGACGAAGAACAAATGCCGTTCGGCGGCATTCATCCGCGCGATTTCGCAGGAAGGCGCGAGTGCGTTGCGCGACAAGAGCGGCCGGCACGATTCGATCGAGTGCGTTCGAGTAGGGGTCCGTTTGCCGAACGTTGCAAGCATCGATACTCCGCGCCAAGAGCCTGCGTTCTTGTGTGCCGCATCGTTCGTACCGGTGAAGGGGCACGACGCGCTCCTGGAGGCATGCTCGCAATTACGTCGCGCCGGCCGCCATTTTCGATTGGATCTAGCGGGGGATGGACCGTTGCGCGCTCACATCGAACAGAGCATTCTGCGTCTGGACTTGCAGCATGACGTTCGCCTGCTGGGCCACGTGGAACACGACGATTTGATCGACCTGATGCAAGCGGGAACATACCGCGCAGTGGTCTTGACGAGCATCCAAAAGGGCTCGTTGAAAGAAGGCGTGCCCGTCTCGTTGATCGAGGCCATGGCCGCCGGTATCCCCTGCATCGCAACCGATAGCGGCTCCGTACGAGAGTTGGTCTTCCACCCGCACGGGATGCTCGTTCGACGCGATCATGTCGACGAACTTACGGAAGCGATGCGAAGGCTGCTCGACGATCCGTTCCTAGCACAGTCTATGGGAACGGCGGCTCGCCGGCACGTCGAAGCGCATTACGACGCATCCACCAACGTCCGCCGCCTGACGTATCTGATGCAGAGCGCCGTTCAGCACAGCAGCGCTATCTCGGCGCAGAACGCTTCCGCCAGTCCGGCCCGATTGTAGCGCTCCTGTACGAAACTCCGGCCGCTTTTTCCCATTTCCGATAACGCACGCGGATCGCGCGCAAACCGTGTCAGCGCGTCGGCCAGCGCGCGAGGATCCTCCGGCGGAACGGCCACGCCGCCGTGTGCGGCCTCGACGAATCGTTTGGCTTCGCCGTCGGCACAGACGATGATCGGCCGCGAAAGCGCTAACGCGTCCATCATTTTGGTCGGCAAGCTGTCCACGACGCCCTTGCGCAACGGGATCACGCACACGTCGGAGAGCGCCTGGACAGCAAACGTGCGCTGACGGTCGAGCGCCCCTAACAGAACGACGTTCGTGAGCTGTAGCTCCCCGATCAGCTCCAGGATGCGTTCGCGCTCGGCGCCGTCGCCGACCAACACCAGCTTGAATCGCGAATCGTTCCGCAGCAGATGCGCGGCGCGCACCATGATATCGGCGCCGATCGCTAGCCCGAGGTTGCCCGTATACGATGCGACGAATTCTCCCGGCCCTTTCACGAACGGGGCTTCCGAGGCAGGGGTCACCACATCGTATCCGTTGGGAATGATCCGTACGTTCGTATGCCCTCCGGAGCGGGCGCGGATCGCCTCCGCGCACGTTTCCGTCACGCATGTGACGAGCGCCGCCCTGCGATATAGAGCCTTCGCAACGTGCCCGACGACGCGGTACAAGGCCCCGGATTCGCTCCACTCGCCGATACGCGCCGCTACCTCCGGGTAGACGTCCCGAACGTCGACCACGAGTTTGGCACGGTGCCGGAAGCTCGCGAGCAGAGCCGGAAGCGCCAGCGTAATCGGCGGCGAACTCACGTATACGATATCCGCCCTGTGCGTACGGCACAACGCGGCGATGGAACACGTTAGCGCCGACGTCAACATATTGGCCAGCTTGGAGCGCCGGGAGAACGATCGGGTTACATACGACCAGACGGAGAGAACGTGCACGCCGTCGGCCCGCCGCATGTGCCTCCAGAGCTTCCGCCGATACGGCTCGGTTAACTCACCCGTCGGCCAACTGGGGTGGGTGGTGACCACGGTTACCTCGTGGCCTCGCTCCGCTAAACGACTCACAAATGCGCCGACGCGGTGGCTTGCCGCCCCGGTCTCGGGCGGAAAAAACTGCGTGATCACCAGAATGCGGCGCGAATCGTGTAGCGTGTCCATCGTGCAGGCTTTGCGTTAGGGCTTTTGGGTATCCTTGAGTCCTGTGGTCGTGGTGCATTGGAGGCCTTCGTCCACCCTGGAGGTCTCTATGGACCAGTAACGCTTCTGCGTACGCTTGTGCCATGGCAGCAATGGTTATTCCCAAGGGGTCGCCCGATCCTCAGGTATCGAGCCCGGCCCGCGAACTCCTAGAACGCCAGATCAGTACCGCAAAACCGCAACAGAAGCCAGCGAGTTTCTCACGCAGTTCGATCGCCGTGCTCGTCGGCGCCGACATCTGCATGTTCCTCATCTCGACCTACCTTGCCGCCTCCATCGTCCAGGGCACGGAATCCGTGGCCGACACGTATTACGTTTTTTCACATACGGCAATCATCTTCATCGCTATTTGGCTCATTACGTTTCAGCGCCTGGGCCTCTACAAATGCACGTTTGCGCTTTCGACCAAGGACGAAGTGTACTACTCCGCGGCGGCTCTCTGCATCGGCGTCGTCCCGCAGTTCGCCTTGTTTACTCTTTGGCCGGCGGTATCCACATCGCGCTTGATGCTCCTTCTTTCGTTGGGGCTCGCCGTGGTTGGTGTCGGTAGCGTCCGCGCCGCTTTGCATGCACTGCGGAACACGGTTCTCATGCCGCGGACGGAATGCGTTGCGGTCGTCGGGTGCAAGGATAGGGTCGAAGCCGCGATCCACTCGCTCAACTTCCCGGCATCCTGCCGCGTGTTTCAAATATTCATCGATCCCGTAGAAGAGACGTTTTCGAAAAACGTCGCAAACGAAGCGACGGTCACGAGCGCCGACTGGTTTTTACGTGCGGTATCGCACGGGTGCCAGCGATTGCTGCTCACGGAGCTTCTCCCTCCGGATTTCATCCCGGTGCTGGTAAGCGTCGCACAACGCTACAGCATGGATATCGCGTTTGCGCTTCCGCGCGTCGTCTCCCACGCTTATTCTCTGGACCTGCGCCTACAAGGTCAACAGGCGCTGCTCGTGCCACGCTCCCTGCGAGCCTGCACGCCGCTCGCCGGCTTTCTCAAGCGCCTGCTGGATATCGCGGTCGCCACGACCGCCCTCGCGGTAGCGGCGATCCCCATGGGTATCATCGCTCTGGCGATTAGGCTCGTCGATAAAGGCCCCGTCTTGTATGCTCAGACCCGCGTGGGCCAATTCGGAAAGCCGTTTGAGATGCTCAAGTTTCGTTCGATGAGCGCGAATGCCGAGGTCGAAAGCGGGCCGGTGTGGGTGCGCCCGGGCGATACTCGCGTAACGCGGCTCGGCCGCTTCCTGCGCCGCACCAGCCTGGACGAACTTCCGCAATTTATCAACGTGCTCCGCGGCGAGATGTCGGTCGTCGGGCCGCGGCCCGAGCGACCCTATTTTGTCGAGGTTTTTCGCCGAACGCTTCCGCGTTACGACGAACGGCATTTCGTGCGGCCCGGGATCACCGGCTGGAGCCAACTGCACATGGCACGCACACTACAAGAATCGGATATCGGCGAAAAGCTCAGCTACGATCTGTTCTATCTAGAAAACTGGTCGCTGCTTCTCGACCTCTCGCTCATCTTCAAAACCGCGACGGAAGTTTTCTTCGCTTCGGCCCGCTAGAATCCGTAGCGAACGAAAAACAAAAGGCTCGAGCCTCCGGGTTCGGGCCTTTTTACTTTCGGCAAGGACGAAAGCCCCAAGGGTTCCTACCGCCACCTAGGGCCAACGCGCACCGAAGAGCTGATATGGTATAGGGGTGCCCAGCATCGTTTCTAAATCTGCCGAGACGCTCGCCATCCGTTTGCTTGCTCAAGCCGCCGGGGTCGCAACCGGCATCGTGATCGCGCGCACGCTCGGCCCGGGCGACAAAGGGCTCTTTAGCTACGTCGCGGCGGTGCTGGGCCTGCTTCTGACGGTTTCGTCCGGCCAATCGGCAGCCGTCTCGTACCAATATGGCCGCCTAAAGATCGCAAGCGGTACCGTGCTGCACGCGCTTCGTCGAGTTATGACCGTCATCGCGGCGTCGCTGGCCATCGCCCTTACGATCGCATCGGTCGCATTGCACCAACCGCTCTTGCTCGTGGTCGCGGCCGTATTTCCGTTTGCTCTATTCAACCAGACGTCTCTAGCCTTTCCGCTGGCGGATGGCGACGTTCGTACGCAAAACGTTCAAAATTTATTGCTCACCACGCTTTTTTTCGCCGCGGCGTTTGTGGCGTGCGTTCTCTTTCACGCTACCTTGGACATACTGTTTGGCTGTTGGATCGCCGTCTATGCGGCGCTCTCGGTCCGTTCCTTTTACATATCGCGCCGATACGACGGGCCGGCCGATAACGTCGCGGCCGCAGTAAAGCGCCAACTGCAGTTTGGCACCAAAGCGACCCTCAACCAACTCGTTGCCGCGCTGAACTACCAGATCGACATCTTCATCGTCTTCGCGTTTTTGGGCGCCCCGGCCCTTGGAATTTATACGGTTGCGATCGGGGTCGGGCAGATGCTGTGGCATCTGAGCCAGCCGCTGGCATCGTCCACCTTCGGTCTGGTCTGCTCCGGAAGCTTCGAACGAGCAGCGGAGCTTACCGCAACGTGCGTACGGCACGCCTTTACGGTCGTGGGTGCGGGAGCCTTGATTCTCTTCTTTGCGGGGCCGCCGTTAATCACCGCGATGTACGGCCCGCGTTTTACTCCCGCCGGCGAAGTGCTTCGATGGCTGCTACCCGGTATTATCGCCTATTGCTCGACGCCGTTTTTTGGAACGTTTCTCGTCCAACAGGTGGGTAAGCCGGGGGTCATGACCGTCATACTAGGCGTTTCAACCCTGTCGTGCGCGCTCGTAACCATTGCGCTGATTCACCGCTTTGGCATGGTAGCGGGAGCGATCGGTACGTCGGCGTCGTATTCCATTTCGCTGGCGATCGCGGCGGTCTATTTTTGCAGAATAACCAACGTGCCCATGCACCGCCTCTTTCTTATCGATCGCAGGGACGTTCAACACTACGTGTCCGCCTTCCATGGCCTGATAGCGCGCGTGCGAGCGCTTAAGGCCGGCGCACCCGCGCAATGAGTGCCCCGAACCCCTCTAGATCGAGTGGCCCCTGAACGATGCTTGTTACGCGTCCGTCCGGTCCCACAACGATGGTTGTCGGGATGAGGCTAGCTCCGAGCGCGCTTGTGGCCAAGGACGCGTCCAGGAGAACCGGATACCGGACGTTCATGGCCTGGACGAAGCTGGATACTCGCGTTGCAGGCTCGCCTTGATCGATACCGACGATATCCACGCCTCTTGGAACGTGCCGATCCAGCGCAGCCAGGGCGGGCATCTCGCTCTGACAAGGCACGCACCACGTGGCAAAGACATTGATGACGAGGACGCGGTTGCGTCGCGCCGTTAACGTGACGGGAACACCACGCAAATCGGTGAGATGAATGGCCGGCAATGCATCCCCGACGCGAAGTGGATGCTGGGATCGAACCGCATCGTACAATCGACGAGCCTCGGAGCGCAATAATGGGACTTTGAGAGCGGCCGATAGGACCAATGCGGCGGCGCACGCTGACGCGATCCCGTAGACAAGAGCCTTGCTCATCGGCGCATTTTACCCATATTTTTAGGGCTTTTCGTCGCTCCCGGCCGTCCCTGCCGCATGAAACAATCGCGTCATGAAACGTACATATTGGGCCACCATGGCTACACTTTTCCTCCTCGCCGCGTGCGGCGGCGGGGGAGGCTCAGGTTCGGGTTCGGGTTCCACGGGCACGCCGACGCAGGTTGTACCCGTGCAGACGCCGCAGCCGAATCCCGCCGCGATCCTCGCTCAGGTTAACGGGCCCACGGGCCCAGAGACGCTAGCGTTAGACTCGGTTGTCTTTTCGTGTGGTTGCCAGCCCGACGCGGGCCAAACCGCACTCGCCGGCCAGACTTCGACCGATGCGAACGGAATGATCGCTCTGCCGAGTAGCAGTTCCGGCATCCCTTCCGGGACGTACAGCCTCGTGGGAGGCCGCAACTATCTCATCGTTACGAGCGGCTTTAATACCGAGAGTTGGACGATGGAGCACGTCGGCACGGTGCCGGCCAATAACCTCACGCTTAGCGCCGGCCCCGGCGCTGGGACCGACCCGGCTCAGGCAGCAGCCGCGCTCTACGTGTTTCGATTCTCCGACGCAACGCCGCCGGCCAATCTAGCTTACGACGATTGGAATTTTTCAACGATCGCCAGCTGGGTCGCACGCATGCGCTCGGGGCCGGTGAGTGCCGCAGAAAGTACATTACTGACCGACATCAGCGCGTCCCAGGCAGCGGGAAAGTCGCTCTATCCCATGGCGCCGCCGTGGAATCGAAATCTCCCGACAAATCCAAACGCGGGCACCATCAATACGGATTTAGCAAACGTGCAGCAAAGCGCTGCGACCGAACCGAGTCTGCCAACCCCATGCCCGTCGGGCGGCTGCACCGGGACGCCGACGCCGTAATGCGCGGCTTTGCACTCGCACTCTTGAGCTTGTGCGCTTGCGTACTTCTCAACGTTCGTGCAGTCGACGCGAAAGCGGTCGTCATCTCCGAACTGGGCACGTTCCCACTGTTAGGAGATAGTGCTTCGACTCCCGATCTTCGGCAACATATCGCCGTTCGGCAAACGCTGTTCAAAGCGGCGGGCGCCGAACTCGGCTTAACGAAGGCCGAATACGCACAACTCTCCGATCGCATCGAAAGCAACGAGCTCGCGTGGGTCACGGTGCCGCAACATTTGGATGCGATGACGTGGTCGGATGCCGGCCGCGTATATGTTATCCACGACGTCACCATCCCGGCGAACACGCGCGGCTGGGAAGCAGATCTGCACGAACCCGATGCGATCTTGGCTGTCTTCATTCCGGCCCGTTGCGGAAATCTTTCGCTCGTGCGACGCGCGCTTCCGGTCGTCGCCGAGGTTCCGAAGGTACCCAGCATTCAAACCGTTGCCGTGAACGTGCCCGACGCGATCGTGCCGAAAGACGCCCCGACGCTTCCCGCTCGATATTCGGTGGTAGATGCGCCGCCGCCGCCGGCAGATACCATCATCCGGCCCAGCCGCCGGCGCACGGACATCCTACCCTTCCTTCTGAGCGCACTCGTCTTTGTACTCGGTGGCCGCGGCGGCACTATTAGCGGTTTCACGCCGCCATATATACCGCCGGGGGCTTGTACGTGCTCGTATTGATCGCGTCCCAACGCCTACGACCCAATGGTCCTAAACAACGGCGCGATACGCAGTTCTTTTATCCTAGCCAAGCTGACAAATTGGAGCCTGCCGTGGCGTCGATCACATGCTACATTGACAACGACACCGCCAAGCCGTTCCACTAGTCCTAAAAACAGGAGACGCCATGCGTCAATTGCTCGCCCTTCTCACCGTGTTGTGCCTCCTCGCGTGGGGAACGCCGCTACGTGCACAGACATCGCAATATCAGGTACACGCCGGCGACCAGCTCGCCGTTCAGGTCTATGGCGATTCAACGCTCACGCAGACCGTCACGGTCCTGCCCGATGGTTCGATCGAGTATCCGCTGATCGGGCAAGTGCCGGTTGCGGGACTGACTCCCGTAGGAGTGGAGAACGCCCTGAAGCACCGCCTGACTCAGTACGTCAAGCACCCGGTCGTCACGGTGATGATCGCGCAACAGGGCCAGCCCAACGTTTTGGTCCTCGGCAACGTGAAGACGCCGGGCAAATACACGCTTCGTTCCGGCGCTCGCTTGACCGACGCGATTGCGGCCGCCGGCGGACTGGGCGAAGTCGACGGACTGCTGCCGAACGCGCGCGTCTCTGACGGCGCCCAGCAAATCCAAACCGTGTCTCTGCAGAAATTGCTGCACGACGGCGACACCGCGCTCGACTTGCCGGTGCAGGAAGGCACCGTCGTCTACGTTCCGGGCCCGATGCAGTTTGACGTAGAGGTCGTGGGAGCCGTCGACCATCCCGGGCAGATCGTGCTCAACCAAGGCGACCGTCTCTCGATGGCCATTGCGAAGGCCGGTAACAGCGCCGGCGCTCAAGCCGATCTCAATAATATTCGGCTCGTAAGAACGCTGGCGGACGGTAAATCGGCGACCTACAAAATTAATCTCTATCGGGCACTCGAGCAAGGGCAAACCAACTATGACGTAGCGCTTCAAAAAGGCGACGTCATCTACGTCCCTCAGGCCTCGCAGCACAATCATAGCGGTGGGCTGACCGCATTCCTCTACCTGCTTAGCCGCATCCTCTGAAGGAGCACCACGTGGACCGTTTGCAGACCAACGGCAACGCCGTTGCCGCACTCCCCGGCACAACCACAATCCCGACGCAATCCGCAGATACGCGCGACGGCCGCTCCCTCCTACGGCTCTTCGAACGCCGGTTCAAGGTCATGATCGCCGTCTTCGCCGGATTCGTCCTCCTCGTCGTGATCGCGTCGCTGCTCGCGCCGAAGTCGTACACGACCGTGGTGAAGCTCATCGCTGGGACGAGCGGAACGTCGAATGGAAACGCGGCGCCCGATAGCGAGCTCCCCATATTAAATGCCTTGCTGCTCGCGAACAGCAATCAATCGGCCGAAACGTATGCCGAACTCTTTCAAGAGACGCCGGTAGCGCAGCAGGTCATTCAGAATCTCGGCCTCCACACATCGCCCGGCGCGTTGCTCAAGAACGTCAGCATCCAACCCGTTACCAATACGGCGATCCTGGCTCTGGCCGTGACGTGGTCGGATCCGGTAACGTCGGCGAAGATCGCGAACGAGTTCGGAACGGTCGTCATTTCACGACAGCGCGATTTGATCGCGGCACAAGCGGTTAGCGCTATCGGTTTCCTCTCCAAAGAGTTACCGGCGGCGCAGCAGCGGCTGACGGACGCCCAGACTGCGCTCGCCGCCTACGAGACCTCACATAATATCGCCGACATCAATACACAAACGCAGGGCCTGATCTCCGCGCTCTCCGCGATCGATGCTAGGGTCGGCCAAGAACAAGTGGACCAACGGCAGGCGGCGGCGCAGTTGGCGACCGTTCAGTCGCAGATGAACGTGACGCCGGCAAACATTAACGGACAGACGTCGATCGATCCTAATCCGGTACGCGCCCAGCTCGATACTCAGTTGGCGCAAGTGGACGTGCAGTTGGACACGGCGCGCCGCCAGTACACCGAGAAGTATCCGGCCGTGACGGCGCTCGAAAACCAGCGGGCCGAACTTCGACGTCAGATCGCGGTGACGCCGTCGACGATCGTCGCGTCCAGCAATACCGTTCCCAATCCGGTGTACCAGCAGTTGGAACAGCTTGCGGCGCAATTGCGGGCACAAATTGCTTCGGCTCGCTCGCAGATTAGCACACTGCATAGCCAGCGCGTGGCGATGCATCCTTCGCTCGCCAAGCTACCGAAAGAAGCGGCACAGCTGGCGGACCTCGAGCGCGCGCAAAAATCCGCCGAAACCGTATACTCCGCTCTGCAGTCCAAATACGACAACGCCTCCGTCGCGAAATCGACGGCACTCAGCGACGTCACGGTAACGCAACCCGCAACGGCAGCGGGAGCCGTCGTGCGGCCAAATCTACTCCTCAATACATTGGTGGCGATTCTGGTTGGATTGATCCTTGCGATTACGACCGCATATGTGATGGACTTCTTCGATCGCAAAGCCCGAGACCAGGAAGACGTCGAGCAAGAACTCGCGCTCGCGCCCTTGGCATCGGTGCCCCTGATTCAGCTCAAGGACGGAGCACTCGTTCAGCCGTGGGTAAAAGCCCTCACGATCGAATCCTTTTGGCAACTTCTCATGTCGGTACGGTATTCGCTGGACCATCCCGTACGTTCGTTATCCATCACCAGCCCGACTCAGGGCGACGGCAAGTCTACGATTGCATTGAATACCGCCATCGCGATGGCAGAGTTCGACCCCTACATCTTGTTGGTCGACTCAGACATGCGCCGGCCCTCGATCCATCGGATGCTGGGGCTCAAAAACGATGTCGGCCTGTCGGACTTCCTTGCCGGAACGAAAGATCTGAGCGATGTCATCCGGCAGACTCGCTATCCCGGACTCGACGTGATCACGAGCGGTACGACCGCGCCCAACCCCTTGAAATTACTGGAGTCCGGCCGCTTCGATGCGTTAATGGAGCGCGCCCTCGAAAGATATCGCTGCGTGATTTTCGATAGTGCCGCGACCACGGCGACGCTCGACCCGGCAGTTGTAAGCCTGCGCACGGACGGCACCATTTTCGTGGTCTCTTCCGGCGCGACGGATCTACGAAAAGCCAAAGAAGCGCTCAAGCGTTTCGAACAGGTCGGGGTGCGCAATATCCTGGGCTTCGTGCTCAACCGCGTCGCACCGACCCACATCGACTATTCGGGTTACTATTTAGGACAGGGCAATCAATCGGCGGTCGGCCAAAGCATGATCACATCCGGGTAGTCCGATAAGAGGTAGCATGCGACTGCTTTCGTTCCTCATCGAAGCACAGGACATCTTCGTCCCGGCGCTTTCGGAAACGCTTATTGCGGCGGATTTCGACGTAACCGAAGTCACGCCGCAACCGGACATGCACGCCCTGCTACAAGCCAAGCCGGATGCCGTATTCATCGACCTAGATTTTGTCGAACGCGACCCGTTGGAAGCGCTGAACATCATTCGCACGCTGCTCCCCGAGACGCTCCTTTGCGTCTCCACCAGCGATCCACAGTCCGGATGGTGGCGTTCTTGCCGCGCGGCCGGCGCGAACGCCGTTTTCTCCAAAGCGTCGACACGCGATGAGATTATCGCCGGCCTCAAATACGCCGCGTCGAGCGGCGGTTTTATCGACCGGCGGCTCGACGAGCGTACTCGAAGCCGGTAGCGTTCAGAAGCCGCTGGGAAAGCTGACGCTCGGGATCTGCGGGGGGACGACAAACGGAGCGCCGACTTCCAGAACGATCTCTTCATGTTGCAGCAACTGGATCGCGTTGGGGTCTCCGCTATATTGCGTAAAGGCCGGTCCGGCGGTCCCATTTCCGGGATCCTGCGCGGTAAAGATCATCGTCTGCGCACTATCGCCGGCGATGTCCGTCGTGCTAAGCGGTTCGCCCCAAATATCGAAAAATTCACCAAGCGTGAATTGCGCGATAGTTGTCGACTCGACGTGAATGATGCCGGATGCGTCGTGCGTGTGGAGATCGTAGTCGCACTTCCCACCGCTGACAATTCCGTTGACCGCAGCTACGGGATCAAACATGCCGATCGCTGCCGGGATCGCAACGCGCGTTCCGCCCATGTACAGCGACAGGTGAGCGTGATGATGTAATGCGAGCGGGCCCGAAGCGCCGTTGCACGTGAGGCCGTCGCTCGAGGGCGCTCCATTTTGAGGCCCGCTTGAGGTATCGCCCTCAGCGAACGTTGGGTTTCCGAGTACCTCCCCTTCGAACAACACAATCGGCGTAGGGGCCGCTGCCGGAACAGGCAGAACGCCGCCGGGTGTTGCGCTCGGACTCGAACTATTCCCACCACCACATGCGGCAAGCGCGATCGCGGCCGCGGTAAAGGTTGAGAATATCTTGGAACGCTGATGCATAATGAAGTCCTCCACCCGACCGGTTTTCCGCCGCTCGACTTCGGCCTTGGGCCCTTGCACCTATCGGCATTGGAACGTTGGGGCCTATGGCTGGGGGCTGCCGCAACGGATACTGACACTATGAACATCCTATCGACGTTGCGCAGCTATATTTCGTCCGCGCGGCATAGCGTACGCGAACAGCGTACGATCGAGCGCTTCCCCGACGTGCATTTTGCGACCGGTGTGTTGCTGCGAGCCGAACACCGCTTCTTCCCGGGACCGGGCCTCTTTATCGATCACCGCGCGTATCTGAATTGCGCCGGTGGGGATTGGTGCGATGGCAGCGGGTATATCCGAACCGGCAAGAACTGCGAGATCGGGCCGTACTGCGTCATCTGGGGAGCCGGCGGCGTAGAGCTCGGCGACGACGTCCACTTGGGACCCCACGTGGTTATTTCAAGCCATGGATCCAATCCAATCGAACCTTGGGTGAACGACCCCTACACAAAATTGCGATTCAGTTTCGAGCCGGTTATCGTCGAATCGCACGTCCTGATCGGTTCCGGCGCGGTATTGGTCCCCGGGGTCCGCATCGGGCACCACTCGCTAATCGGAGCCGGCGCGATCGTAACGTCGGACATCCCGCCGTATTCCGTGGCGGCCGGCAACCCGGCTCGCGTGATTCGGTCGGTCGACACCGGGCTTCGTGAAGCGGCAGATGCTCGATACAGCGCCGCAAAGTGAGGCTCGCGCGATGTACGTCGTTTTGCACGGGGAGTATTCGACACAAGCACAGGCGCTCTATTTCCGCGAACGTGAGAGCGCCCAAGCCGCTCTGGTTCAGATCGAAGAACAGCGCGAACGGCCGAGCGTAACGGTCGTGAACGAGTTCGGCGGGCAGCTCACATTTGCTCCGTCGCGTTTTCCCCGCGTGGAGTTAGCCGATAGCGCGCCGCCAGGCACGTCTCCACAGCGATACTCCGAATACGGCGGCATTTCGTGGTGAGGGCGCATGCAGCAGGTACTGCCTAGAAAATATCGACGCTCGCTCGCCCTTGCATTTCCGGTGCGCTGGGAGGCAGATCGCCCGTACCGATTAGCCTCGCCGGACGGCGATACGCTCGGCCCATATTACATCGATTGGTTCCCCGGTCAACAGACGTTGGGCGAGGATTGGACTTGCGCTCCGTTTGACGAACGCGGCGTCATCCTCACGCCGCAAGGTGGTAAATATCATCCCGTCCGCATCGCGCAATTTGGACTGCACCATCATGCGGCGTGGCTCGCGAATGCAGATCGCCGATCCCATGCGAACTTCTTACATCAGGCCCGTTGGCTTCGCGATCATCACATGCAGATCAACGGCGTGCCCGGAGCGTACGCGTATGATTTCCCGAATGCGCCGTACGGCGCGGACGCGGGCTGGATATCGGGGATGGCTCAAGGCGAGGCCATTTCGCTTCTGTTGCGGGCCGCCGAGGTATGCCCGAACGACGGCTATTTCGAGGCGGCTTTGACCGCCGCGCAGGTGTTTCGGCACGACGTTCGAGAGGGCGGCGTCTGCTGGCGCGCGGGCAAGCTCCTTTTTTTTGAAGAGATCGCCGTGGCGCCCGCCACACATATCCTCAACGGCAATATCTTCGCCTATTGGGGCCTGTGGGATCTACATAAAAAAACCGGTGACGCCTTGATTGCCGGGTTGCTCGCCAACGCGCTGGAAACGATCTGTCAAACGCTGCCGCTGTACGACGCAGGGTATTGGTCGTATTACGACCTGTTGGTTTCGAAGAACGGCCATCGGAAAGTGGCCGTTTTGAAATACCACGCCATTCACATCGCCCAGTTACGCGTGTTGAGCGCAATGACGTCGAACGCACAACTGGCCGAAGTCGCGAACCGATGGTCCGCCTACGTGAACGACCCGCTCTGCCGCGCCCGCATGCTCGCGAACACGCTCGCCGGCCTACCCGAGCGCTTCACAACCAAAGCCGATACAATCCCAGGCGGCGCCCAGCCGCTACTTCAGTAACACGCGCGCCTGCGGGACTACTCGCGCGCCAACGAGGTATCCGACATCGACGTCGCGGTCCGCACGAGCGTCGGCTTGATACCCTCCCAAGGCGGCGTCATGCCGCGACGTTAAGAAGCCTGATCTTGCGACGCTTCGCAGCAGCCCGTTTATCACACTCTACAGCAAAAAGGTCGCTCGCAAGCTGCGCATTTAGCCAAAACCGCGCTGGCATTTTTAAGGCCGCCTCAAAGCGGAGTGCCATCTCAGGTGATATGCCGCGTCGCCCATGCACGATATCGCTTACATAAGCGGGGCTGACGCCAATAGCTTTGGCAAACGCTCGCTGCGTAATGCCTAGTGGTTCAAGGAATTCGCCTATTAGTATTTCGCCAGGCGTTATCGGCGGCTTGCCCGCAATAGCTTTCGCCATAATCTTCCTCCCTTAATGGTAATCAACAATCTCAACGGCGGTGGCATACTCTTCCTCATCCCACCTGAAACAAATACGGTATCTCCGATTGATTCGAATCGAGTACTGACCCTTACGATCGCCATCCAGCGCTTCCAGATGATTGCTCGGAGGAATTCGGAGCATCCCCACATCGCTTGAATAATCGATCACCGCGAGTTTGCGGCGCGCTATGGCATGAAGCTCAAGAGGAAGCACTCGACGCGCGGCTTTAGTGACGCGACCACGAAAAATGTCTTCGGTGCCCGTATCCGCGAAGACCTTAATCATAGTCATATATTA